>Ga0325402_1004945_pt1 | contig 12397 bp, 9 predicted proteins | sample PopdelMetagenome_22_FD_207212 | JGI IMG/M metagenome (GOLD analysis project Ga0325402, IMG submission 207212) | Populus deltoides microbial communities from Bellville, Georgia, United States - Xylem-PdKOR-R3 | ecosystem: Host-associated > Plants > Phyllosphere > Stem > Wood/Secondary xylem... | reverse complement strand
GAAAGATCTGGTGGATGCTTTTGTCAAGCAGTACAAGTATAACATGGACATTACTCCCGACAGAACCATCTTTTCCAATCTAGAGAAAAACGATAAAGAAAGCATAAAGGAATACGCTTAAAGATGGTGGGAATCAACTACTTAAGTGCATCCTCCACTTCTGGATAAAGAGATGGTCACTTTATTTGCCGACACACTCAAAGCGCCATATTATGAGCATGTGATGGGTAGTTCGGCCCAGCAATTCATGGACGCTATAGTAGTGAGTGAACACATAAAGTAAGGCATCCAGAGTGGTAGAATTTCTGCACCCACCAAGAAAAGAGGCTTCGAAATGAAGGAGGTCAACCGTGTTGAAAATGGCTACAGGGGTAGGAAAAACTCATCCCAAAACTACCACACTCCATCCTAAATTGCCAACATAAAAAAACCTAAGCCCCAAAACTTTCAAGCCAAAAACCAAATTGGAAATTACCAAAGGATCCAAGAACAACTACCTCCATTACTGCTACCCTTGAATGAGATGTACCAAAAGCTAATAGCTTTGGGCATGTAGCTCCTGAACCTTTGACGCCTTTGCAGCCACCTTACCCTAGCTTGTACAAACCAGAGCTCACTTGTGAATACCATGTTGGTGTTGCCCGACAGAGCATGCATACTTGCAATGCCTTCAAGAGAAAGCTTTTGCAATTAATCAAGGCAAGGTGGATAGCATTTGAAGACACTTCTAATGTGAACACGAACCCTCTACCTAATCATGCTTGAAATGGTAGATCAGAAATGCACTAGTGATAGAATGTTCGGGAAATTCGAAAGCATCGATGGTCCAAATAGGGTGTGAAAAAGGCAGCATAAATTTTGAAGTACTCGAATTTCAACCACAGTTTTTTTATCCTCATCAAGAGCTGTTGTTGGGAGGCCAGCCTAATAAATCATTTATCAAAATATAAGGATGAAGCCTGCCCTTTTATTGTCTTTTGTTTGATCATGTCTGTTTTAACTTGTTTCAGTCTTGTTGGTATTTTGGCTCATAACACCACAAGAATTTCTTTGTCAAATGAGCCCTTGTTGTTGAACAAATCGTGTGTTTTCTTGTGTTCATGATATGCCTCTATTTTTGTGATTGTTTCATACTTACACAAGCATGCTCTTTACCCAAACCATTGCACCAAGAATTCTTCGTTGTGTTTCCAAAACCGTGCATGATCTCACATGTTCACAAGGATTTTTAGGAATTCAAAGTTTTAGTACAAGACATAAATCATAGTGGTGTTTGTTTCAAACAAGTTTTGGAAATTCAAGTAATCCTTTAGAAAGATAATCAAACATCTAGAAAACCTAAAGGACAACCCAAAACTTCAAAGCTGAGCTTCACTAAGAAAACATTTTACATATTCACTTGAAGGCAAGGCTTACTGATCCTAAATACATATATTTGAAAAGAGGAAGGGTCATTTTTGATAATCTTTTCACGAGGCTAAAATATATCCTTTGCAATTCCCTTTTGAGTCTAATGTTTTTTTTTTAGAAAAATAACCTTAGCTAGGATGACACCCCACACTGGGAGACAAGTGTGAGAGATATACAAAAATCCTCAATAATTAGAAGTGCCCAAACAACACTGAGGGGCATGAAAAGAAAATTCTCAATGGTCAAAGGTGCCCAAACAAAGTCCGGGGGGCATGAAGAAAAAAATCCAAAGAGTCCAAAAGATTTGAGTTTTCCAAAATAACTGATATGATGATGCTCAACCAAGTGAAGAAAGAAAAAAAAAACAAACGAAAAGCTCAAGCCCGATACTAGGGGGCATGATAAACCATTTTGGAAATAAATTCAAATAACAAAAGGTTAGGAAACAAGCACTAGTGATCCTTAGTCTTGAAATCCTTTAAACACCTTTTGGGCTTACAAATATTCTTTTCTTCATAACCAATAGCCAAAGCCCATGTTACGTGCCTAATCAAGCCCTTTTTTATCAAGGACAAGCAATCAAGATCGGTAGGCAATACTTTCCCACACAAAACAAGCTTTATTATTCATGCAAATAAAATAATGCTTTGAAGATTGGTTCTTTGAAACCCTCGGATTGAATCTTGAACTATTTTTTACCACCAAAACATCACTATGCATTTTCACCAAAAGCAAAACAAAGATTATTTCATCACTTATAAAAACTTGTCCATAGGAATCACTTGAATTTCTACATAATGAGTTTGCTTTAAATCGATGTCAAAATGATTTCTGTGTCTGGAATAGGTTTGAAATTCCAAAAAAAAAAAAATTAACCTGCAGGAAAGCAACTTGTAAAATACCAAATCTTCCTTCACATAGCCTCATTCTAAATTGAACACTTGGGGGCATGATCAAGCTGGGGGTAAAAAAAAAACACATGGTAGGACTGGCTCCATTATTCTCATTCTAAGAAAAATATCGGGCAGAATTGGCAACATTTTAGATAAAGGTTGGAGAACAAGGAAATATGATAATATCAAACCCTTCCAAGAGGCCAAGGTTATTATATGACTCGAGTAAGCAAGAGTGAAAAGGCCATCGAAGATAACTACCAAGAATCAAACTTTTGAGAAAAGAAAGACTCCATGAAGAAAAGGGGGACCTATATTTCTCAAGTAAAGTATACATGTATATTGATCATCATGCATTGCTTTTTATCATTGACAGATCAGTGTTTCACCATCACTTCTTAGGTAGTGCGTTCCCTAACCCTACCTCCCTCTAGTGCGCCTGTGAGCCCTCATCCCTTAGGTAGTGTGTTTTCTAACCCTACCTCCCTTCAATGCGCCTTTGAGTCCTCATCTCTTAGGTAGTGTGTTTTCTAACCCTATTATCCTTTCAATGCGCCTTTGAGCTCCACCTCTTTTCGAGTGCGCCTTTTAGCTCTCACTTCTTGGGTAGTGCATTTTCTGACCCTACTTTCAAGTGCACCTTTAACCCTCATCTCTCGGGTAGTGGGTTTTTTTTTCCTTAAGCATTTCAAAAATCTTTTAATTTAACTAGAAAAACCTTTATGTTTTTCCGAGGAGTGCGCTTTCTAGCCCTCACTACAAATACTTTCAAAACAATTCATCATTTCTTGATATGGTGAGTCTGTTATATCTCTTTTTTTTTCTTTACAAAGTTTACTATCTAAAATCTCTTCCGAAACTTAGTATTGTAAAGAGAGGGGCAACTGTCATAACTCATATTTGGGTTATGATGTGGACCAGCCCAGAAACACAAGCAAAGACCTATTACATGTTCCAAATGGTCCAATGACTCGGTCCAAGATAAAGGCATTGAAAGAGGCATTGAATGCATTGGTTTTGAATGTTTCAACCAAGTTAGAATTGAAAGGTCCATTAGAGTATCAAGAGGAGACCCTAGTACATCTTATCCATGTGCAAGAGGGGTCCAACACAACCTTATTTGGGCCATGAGGTGAGGACAACAAAGGAAACAAAAGAATCCTTCTACAACTTGGAAACAACATGGGTGGCTACCTATTCCTTTTGTTTATAGGATTAAGGGGCTGCATGGAAGGCTATAAATAAGCCTTGAATCAGTTCTGTAATATTTTACTTTCCTTCTCTTCTTCTCATGACAGAACATGGATTTAATATTATGGGCTTTGTTTTATTTTGTTAGCTACAGCCCAAGGCTTGTTTATGCTTAATTAATACTTTGTTTTCAGTTAGGATCCAAGACTTGTTTGGATTAAGTTATGGGCTTTTCAGTTTATGGTTTTGGGTCAGTTTTGAGTGGACCTCATTTAAGTCCACATAAGGGGTCCATTAGGTTTAACTTTTCAAGAACTATTTAAACTCATATAAGCCAAAATTTCGGCAGCTTTTGATGATAATTACTTCTGAATTTTTCAGTTTTAACGTGTAAGAGTGATTCTTGCATTCTTCAGTTCTTGAACGAACAAAATCTGACTTATCGAAGATTAACTAGCTTCGTGACGTCATTCTACTCAATCCAATAGTGTTGGTGTCTTGGGACAGGTTTTTCATTGTATCACACTCCTATCAGACCTATTTCGGCTTTCCGGGATCAGATCTCAATCTTGATTGTGGGTTACGTAACCACGTAATCATGAGGTTCACATCAGGTTATTACCCAAATTCATTTTCTCTTTCAAAAATAAAAAAAAATTCGAACTAAAAATAAAAAATTCAAAAAAATAATAACAGTGAGAAGAGGATGCCAGAGCGCTCAAAAAATGACTAGAAATTGGTTGAAGATGTTAAAAAATATAAAGATTGAAATTTGACAGTATATTTTTGATAGATGAAGAGCTTTGTTGACAAAGAAAATTCATTTTGAAGAAGAAAAGTCCAAAAACAAATATTTATAAACAATATTAAATTTAATTGGAGGTTTAATTGAATTTATGGAGGGTTTCATTGCAAGAAAATTTGATTTTTTAAGTCAATTTGAGCTTTAATTGGAAGAAATTAAAGTTCAGGGGTCAAATTATAATTTTTAAGAGTTGATTTGGTCAAATTAGGGGTTTAATTACATAAATATTAAAGTTTAATGGCCACTTGGGGGCTTGATTAAATAAACTCAAAACCAAGGACCAAACTGGAAACATGCACTGAAATCTGGGGTTTGAATTGAATTTTGTCAGGGGTGAAATTGAACAAAATGAAAGTTTGAGGCCAATCAGGGGTGTAATTAGAGATTAATCACAAATTAAAGGACTAAAGTGTAGTTGATATAAAATTACTATTCATCTTCTTCTCCAGCGAGGCTGGTTGAGTGGCCACCTTCCCAGGGCATTTGACGCCTCATTTCTTCACCAAATTGGATGAAACATACACGCAAACGATCCCGTGACACCTTAATACACGCTAGTGTAAACCGTTCGGGCTGATCAAGGCCTCAGAAGTGGTGGCACCGCCCTAAAGTGGCTAACTCGACCACCATGTTTCCTATACAAAACTGACAGCTCATCATTGCTACTTTGAGCCAATGGTTAGGATGCTTTTGGGTCGATCCAAAGGCCAATATTTGGCACCTGAAGATACAAAGTATCCCTCTTCCATTGCCTATAAATAGATTTGATTTTCATGGTCTAGAGGTGGAGAAATTTGGGTCCAAAATCAACTAAAAACCGACCTCCAACACCCGGTTTCTGCCATCATCTCTCTCTCTCTCTCTCTCTCTCTCTCTCTCTCTCTCTCTCTCTCTCTCTGTCGTTCCAGTCGCCGTCATAGTTATTAAATCCATCTTGGGGGTTGACCCGGCCAAAGGGCCGGGTCCCGGGTTTCATGGGGCAACCTAGATCAACCCGGAAAATTTTAAAAAAATATTTAAAGTTTTAATATTTCATATGAAAAAATTAAGAAAAAACTCATGTAAATATAGGCTATAAATATTGTAAATAATGAAGTTTAAAAGAATATTTTAAAAAACAATTTATCCCACATTGAAAAAATAATTTTTTTCTTAGGAACATAGAGTCTATATGCTAAAAAGTTTCAAATCCCATATTGAAAAAATATAACTTTTTTCTTGTGAACATAGAGTATATATACAAAAGAGCTCAAATCCCACAATAAAAACATACTATTATCCATTTAAATTGAAGTATTTAAACTAAAAGGTTTTTTTATCCCACATTGAAAAAACATGACTTTTTTCTTGGAAATATAAAGTATATATACTAATGGATTTCAAATCCACATTGAAAAAACATAACTTTTTTCTTGTGAACATAGAGTATATATACGAAAGGGTTTCAAATTCCACATTGAAAAGATATTGTGTTATCATTTTAAGTTGAAGTATTTAAACCAAAAAGTTTTTTATCCCACATTGAAAACACATGATTTTTTTATGGGAAACATAGAGTATAGATACTAATGGGTTTCAAATCCCACATTTGAAAAAAAAAACACCGGGTCTCGCCTGAATTTGCTCGAGTCGCCCGAGACATGGGTCGACCCGCCTGGTCGATTGGGTTTGGCAGAGTCATTGTACCAGCCAGTCTTTTGAAAAATCTGGATCAGTCTAGCCACCAGGTTGATCAGGTCTTAGGTCGACTCGCCGGGCTGGTCCGAGTTTAATAACTATGGTCGCCGTAACACGCTACCATTAGCCCGTCCGCCACCCTATCCACCACAGCAACACCACTAAGAACAACCACGAGCATCACCGTGAGCCCCCAGGTCAGCTTCCTTATTCTTCTTCTTCTTCTTCGTCTTCTTCTCCAGCCGCGTCCTCCACTATTCTGCGTGAACAGTGGAGACTGAAAAGATACTATATTATCCTTTTAAATTGAAGTATTTAAACTAAAAGGTTTTTTATCCCACATTGAAAAAACATGACTTTTTTCTTGTAAATATAGAGTATATATATACTAATGGATTTCAAATCCACATTGAAAAAACATAACTTTTTTCTTATGAACATAGAGTATATATACGAAAGGGTTTAAAATCTCATATTGAAAAAATACTATGTTATCATTTTAAGTTGAAATATTTAAACAAAAAGGTTTTTTATCCCACATTGAAAACACATGATTTTTTTATTAGGAACATAGAGTATATATACTAATGGGTTTCAAATCCCACATTTGAAAAAAAAAACACCAGGTCTTGCCTGAATTTATTCGGGTCGCCCGAGACATGGGTTGACCTGCCTGGTCGATTGGATTTGGCCGAGTCGTTGCACCAGCCAGTCTTTTAACAAATCCGGACCAGTCTAGCCACCAGGTTGATCAGGTCTTGGGTCGACCCGCCGGGCCGGTCCGGGTTTAATAACTATGGTCGTCGTAACACGCTTCCACAGCAACACCACCAAGAACAGCCACGAGCATCACCGTGAGCCCCCAGGTCAGCTTCCTTATTCTTCTTCTTCTCCAGCCGCGTCCTCTACTATTCTGCGTGAGTAGTGGAGAGTGAATTAATTCACTCTCCACTGTTTACTGGGCCAGGCAGCGCCGACCTAGACCAAAATTATTGGGCCGAGTCCGGTGCAGTCCATAATTTCCAAAACCAATCCTTTTGAAAATTTTGTGATTATCCCGCATATTTTTTTTTTATCAATTTTGCTTAATATTGTTTTGTATTTTTATACCGTAAAGATACAAATATGGTATTAAAATACACGGTTTTCATCAAAACATTGTAAAAATTTATAAAAGAAAAAAAATATTTTATTTTCATGCATATGACCAAGTCTCTCAAAGTTAAAAAAAAATCATATTGTTTTTTCATAAAGAAAACACAAAAACAAATTCAAAGATATGTTTTAGCATGTATTTTGGCTTTAATAACAAATTTATTAGAGCCATGAGAACTAGGCCTTTATTCCAAAAAAATATTTTGTTTTCATTCAATATATTGGATTATGAATTTTACATGTAAAATATATTTCTGATATTAAAAAGGTATTTCTTTTGTTAACATAGAACGATCAGGTTTTTTTACCTGATAAGATAAAGATCTCCTTACCGAGTTCTTTTCTTAAACCTTAGACAAACCAATAATTAGAAAACACGACAATACCTTAGTATTTTTATCAGACAATCAAATAATGCAGCCTACCTTAGGTAGGGCGTATTTGGGGTTCTAATACCTTCCCTTTATGCAACCAGTCCCCGTGCCTAATCTCTAAGACCAGTTAGGGTTCCTAGTGACCAAAATACTAAGTGGCGACTCCCATTCCCGCTTTCCACTAATAAAAGACAAGAATTCCTTCTCTACCCCATTTTCCCGATTACCTCAAACCTACATGATGAAGTGGACGCATTCGCCAGTGACGCCGCACACATGCGACAACAAGGATAGAATAATTGTTTCCACACATGGAAACTATGTTGTTGCCCATTAAATATCCTTGCAAGATTAGAAAATTCCCCAAACCACTTGCCATATCCTTTTAGGGAAAAAAATCCTAGCCAAATAGGAAGTCCACAAGTCAAAAGAAAGTAAATAACAAAATTCATGCAGCTTTTGTTAACCAGTATTTCAATGCCTTCCCGAACTTCGATAGACCTGACATTTTAAACCAATACAGTAAAATCGGTCTTGAGACTGCATGTAAAATTTCAGCCCGATCCAACAATCAGATTGATAATTATGATTGTTGCCATAAAACTAGAAAGTTGCGCATTTTACGTCAGAATCCAAATCTGATTTTTTTTCATTGCCCAGATTGTATCATTCCCTCTCTCTTCAAGATGATTCATCCTCGAATCATTAACAGGGATAAGGGACCAAGTTTTAGCCTCTTTTTGAAGCCTTTGGAGTTCTTTTCTTGTCAACAATCGATGCCAACAACTTTGGATGAAAGTAGCAGCCCTTCTCTTTCTTCGATCATCATTGCGGTGTTTTTGTTCCTCTCTTTTTGAAGCTTGGTGGGCATCAACTAATGTCATTAACACATCACATTCTTGCTACATCTCCCTTAGAATACATGATAAACTCTTGGGTTTTTTTTAGAACACTAATCTCTTTATTTCTCTCCCTTTCATACCACCTCTTCTTTTGAATCCTCCTCTTCTTTTGCCACAATACCTCATTAAAATACATGAAATCGTGATTGTAATACTCCTTTGGCATTTTTTTATATTAGAACCTAAAACGAAAGCTAATGATAGTAAAGAAAGTAAGAAGACATTGAGGATTGAAAACTGACCTAAAATCACAAGGACTTTCAGTTGACGAATGTAACAAACCTTTTTAGACCCAAAAAAGGACTAGTGTGAATCTCATGATCACATGGTCACGCAACTCACAATCAAGAGTGAGATCCGATCTCAGAAAGCCAAAAAAGGTCTGACAGGAGTGTGACACAAAGAAAACAATATTGGAATGAAGTAGAATGACGACACGAATCCAGTTAATCTTCGATAAGTCAGATTCAATTTGTTCAAGAACTGAAGAATGCAAGAATCACTCTTGCACGTTAAAACTAAAAAATTCAGAAGTAATATCCATCAATGGCTGCCAAAATTGTGGTTACATAAGTTTAAATAGTTCTTCAAAAATTAACTCTAATGGACCCCTTTTATGGACTTATATGAGGTTCACTCAAAACTGACCCAAAAATCCTAAATTGAAAAGCCCATAACCTGATCCAAACAAGTCTTGGATCCTAACTCAAAACAAAGTTTTATTTAAGCCCAAACAAGCCTTGGGTTGTAGTAGGATTCTTCTGTTTCCTTTGTTGTCCTCGCACCATGGCCCAAATAAGGTTGTATTGGGCCCTTCTTGCACATGAAAAAGATATACTAGGGCCTCCTCTTGATGCTCTAATGGACCTTTCAAATCTTACTTGGTTGAAACCTTCAAAACCAATGCATTCAATGCCTTTATCTTGCACCATTTAGAACATGTAATGGGTCCTTGCTGGTGTTTCTGGGCTGGTCCACATCATCCCTCTCTCCTCAAAATGATTCGACCTTAAATCAAAAACTGTGTCAAATAACGTAAGATCAGCAACATTAAATGTAGCACTAACACCATACTCACCTGAAAGATCAATTTTGTATACGTTATCATTGATTCTCTCTGAAACCTGAAAAGGACCATCATCACGAGGCTGTAATTTTGATTTTCTTTTGTTAGGAAATTGTTCCTTTCACATGTGCACCCAAACCCAATCACCGAGTTGGAAAACAACCTCTTGACGTCCCTTGTTTGCTTTAGAAGCGTAAAGTCTATTCTTTTTCTCTATTTGCAGTCGAACTCCCTCATGGGAGTTGTCTCATCATCTTTTCCTTCCTGTCACCATCGTGACATCTAAACTTACCATTTCTTCAAAAGGTAAAGGAATTAAGTCCATAAGAGTTAGTCGATTAAACCCATAAATAATTTCAAAAAGAAAAAAACCAGCGGTTGAATGCAAGGTTCTATTATAAGGAAACTCAACGAAAGGCAAAAATTCTTCCCAACTTTTTAAATTTTTTTGAATTACAAGACACAATAGTTGGGATAATGTTTTACTCACTATTTCAGTTTGTCCATTTGTTTGAGGATGACACGTTGTCGAAAATAATAGTTTAGTTCCCAAATTTCCCCATAAGGTCTTTCAAAAGTAGCTAAGGAACTTAACATCATGATCTGATACTATACTCCTAGGAATGCCATGTAAACATACAATCTCCCTGAAGAACAAGTCTGCGATATAAGATGCATCATCTATTTTATGACATGGAAAGAAATGCGTCATTTTAGAAAACCTATCAACCACAACAAAAATAGTCTCTACCTTTCTTTGACCTAGGTAAACCTAAAATAAAGTCCATAAAGATATCTACCCAAGGTTCAATAGGCACAGGCATGCAGGTGTACTCTAGATTTTGCCTTTCTACAAACAATGCACTATTCACAAATTTGTCACATCCATTTTCATCTTTGACCAATAGAAATGCTCATGCAATACATTCAAGGCTTTCGCAACCCTAAAGTGACTCATTAAACCACCCTTATGTGCTTCACGAACAAGCAATTCACACAAAGAACTAGCAAGAACACACAACTATTCTGTTTTAACAAATAACCATCCATCAAATAAAACTTACCAAAAGCCGAATGTGCACATGCATTATAAATCTCAACAAAGTTAGAATCATTATCATACAATTCCTTCACATACTCAGAGCCTAGAAATCTAGTATTAATGGTGTTTAAAAGAACATACATGCGTGAAAGTGCATCAGCTAATATGTTCTTTTTGCCTTGCTTATACTTGATTACGTAAGGAAGAGTTTCAATGAATTCAACACATTTTGCATGTCTTCTATTCAACTTACCTTGTCCTTTCAGATGTTTCAAGGACTCATGATCTGAATGGATTACGAACTCTTTTGGCCACAAGTAACGCTGTCATGTCTCAAGGGCTCTTACCAATGCATAGAGTTCTTCGTCATATGTGAGATAGTTCAAGGTCGCTCCAGTTAACTTCTCACTGAAATACGCAATAGGTCTCCAATCCTGCATCAAAACAACACTTATTCCCATTCCAGACACATGATAATCTATTTCAAATGTGATGCAAACCTCGTGATCACGTGGTCAGGCAACCCACAATCAAGATTGAGATCTGATCCCGGAAAGCCGAAATAGATCTGATAGGAGTGTGACACAATGGAAACTTGTCCCAAGGCACCAACACTATTGGAATGAGTAGAATGACTCCATGAAGCCAGTTAATCTTTGATAAGTCAAATTCAGTTCGTTCAAGAGCTGAAGAATGTAAGAATCATTCTCACACGTTAAAATTGAAAACTTCAGAAGTAATAATCATCAAAGCTGCCGAAATTTAGGATACATGTGTTTAAATAGTTCTTAAAAGTAACCATAATGGATCTACCATTGTGGGCTGAATTGACCTCCATACAAAACTGACCCAAAAACCCTAAACTGAAAAGCCCATAACATGATCCAAACAAGCCTTGGATCCTAACTCAAAACAAAGTTTTAATTAAACCCGAACATGAAAGAAAATAATAAAAATAACTAATTTGTCATTAAATACCACTAGCCCTTCTTTCCTTGTGTATCTAGGATGAATAATGAATCCTTATAAGAAAAAGGATTCTGAAACATTAATGAATCCTTGCCACACTACGAGATTATATTGCAGCTCATTAAAGATCCTTGTGGAACTAGGAAATTTCCAAAACCAGCTGCCATATCCTTGTAGGAAAAGAATCTTAACCAAATAAGAAGTCCACAAGTCAAATGGAAGTAAATAACAAATTTCGTATAGCCTCTGTTGACTAGTATTGTAGTGCCTTTCCGAACTCCGATTGACCTGCAATGTTAACCCAAGGTAGCACAACATGTCTGGAGAGTCAATATAAAATTTTAGTCCGATTCAACGGTCGGATTAAGAATTATGATTGTTGCTATAAACCTAAACTGATGCGGTTTTTATACCAAAATCCGAATTTAACCTTACTTGCGTCGTATCACAAGGCTTCTCGATATCAAAATGCTTTTGTAAAGTCAGTTAAAGCCAAAGCAGGTGCAGAATATAATTTCTCTTCCAAAAAAACAAAAGCTAATTCTTTTTCCTCCCCCCGTTTAAACCTAACTGACTTTTTAACAACTTCATTTAAGGGTCAGCTATTGTCCTAAAATCTTCACAAATCGCCTGAAAAAACTAGTTAACCCATGAAAACTCCTTACCTCACTTACCGATTTGGGTGCAGGCCAATTCCAGATGGCCTTAACTTTCTCCTCATCCATCTTGATACCCTGTAGAGTTACAACATAGCCAAGAAACATAATTTCTCTCCATGCAAAAGGCATACTTTTTAAGATTAGCATATAATTTCTCACTACGCAACACACTAAGTACATTACACAAATGATCAAGATACTCGGTTAAGTTGCTATAGATTAGAATGTCATTAAAATACACAACCACAAACTTA
>Ga0325402_1004944_pt1 | contig 12398 bp, 4 predicted proteins | sample PopdelMetagenome_22_FD_207212 | JGI IMG/M metagenome (GOLD analysis project Ga0325402, IMG submission 207212) | Populus deltoides microbial communities from Bellville, Georgia, United States - Xylem-PdKOR-R3 | ecosystem: Host-associated > Plants > Phyllosphere > Stem > Wood/Secondary xylem... | reverse complement strand
AATGCAAAGAATCTTAATAAGTTTTGTCAGTTTCATCATGACCATAGTCATGATACTGAGGAATTTCATGCCTTAAAAAAAGATAAAAAGATTGATCGTCAAAGGTTACCTCTAATAGTTTATAAGAAAGGAAGTGCAATCTAAACAAATATGAAAAGATCATTATGATGCATTACACGATATTATATAATTTTTTAAAATTGTCCTCTTATGTATGAAAACCTTTTCAACTTTTCAATTTTTCAACTAAAGTAATAACACATCTTCACCTCTCAATTGAAATCTCCATGTCTCCAATAAAATACCTAATGGTGAGATCTAGACATCTCTATTGAAATCTCCATGTTTTCAATAAAATGTACATGGCAGGATATCCAATAAAATATCCATTGTGAGGTCTCCATGTCTTTACCAAAATCTTTAAATCCTAGATAAATTCTTCATGTCTCTAAATTGATCTCTATGTATTTAATATAATCTCCATTATGAGATCTCTACGTTTTCATTATCTCCAACAAAAATCTCCATCTATATGACATCAACTTACACAATGCTTTAACATTACTTTCATAATCAAAAAGAATTCTCCACTATCTAAATAATAATATTCTCTACTCTAAAATGATGTAACCATGTCGATATAACGATCTAGAAACCCATAAACAAATCAACCATTTTCAAGAAAACTAAATTTGGACATATGATTGAGCTTGACACAACAACATATACCGAGGAACCAAAACAATAAAAATCAAACCCCCACCCAATACCTATGAAGAGATATGAACGAAAATTATTAAAAGATATCATAAAGCTTGGTTAATGCTTTGATAAGTCAGAGTAATTCAATGAAGAACCAAATTAAGAGAATCATCTCATAGTCACACAATAGATTATTCTGAAATCAAAGTCTACTTAAAAAATACCTAAATACAAGCTAAATAACCATATTTATAATAGATAAAAAAGTGTTAAAGTTGTCGCGTGTGTGCGGCGTCGCTGCGATAAGTCCACTCTCAGGTACATATCCAGGTATTCAGGAAAATAGGGTAGATAAGGAATTGTTGTTTTTTATCAGTGAAAAAATGGAATGGGAGTCGTTACCTAGTATTTTAGTCACTAGGAACCCTAACTAGTCTTAGCGAGTATTTGGTAGTGTGGCTGCGGTTGTTTTTCAAATAACTTTTCATACCGAAATGCATGCCAATGATGTCTTTTCATTTTTTAAAAATCATTTTTGACATTACCACATTAAAACGATCTAAAACATACAAAACATATTAAATTTTAATAAAAAAATTTAAATTTTTTAGGAACGCGGTTCCAAACATATTCTTAGAGATCGAGCACGACCACCACAAATACACCCTACCTAAGATAGACTGTATTGTTTAATTGTCTAATATATGTTAAAGTCTAACTGTTAGTCTGTCTATGGTTTAAGAAAAGTCCTTTTTAGTAAGCAGATCCCTATCTTATAAGGTGAAACCTAACCATTCTAACGTCAACAAAAGAATTTAATATCCGGAATACGTTTTACGTATAAATTTGTAATCCCCGATACTAAAAGATAACAAAATATATTTGTTTTGAAATTTTGGCCTTGTTACTTTAATAAACTGGTTATTAAAGCTAAAATACATGCTAAAATATTTTTTGAATTTTTCTTTGTTGTATGAAAATACGATATGAATTTTTCGAGAGACTTGGTCATATGCATGAAAACAAGACTCTTTTTTTTGTTTTATAAATTTTAAAATGTTTTGACAAAAACCAGGTATTTTAATACCATATTTGTATTTTTACGATATAAAAATACAAACCGATATTAATCCAAATGAATAAAAAAACACGCGAGAAAATCATAAATTCTCAAAAATATTTTATTAATTTTTTTTGGACTAGGCCAGACCCAACCCACTTATTTTGGGCTACTCTCCACTGTTCATATGAATAGTGGAGAGTGAATTAATTGTTCACTGGGTTAAAGGGAGTTGTTCGACCCACTTCACATTCTTTTCCATCTAGGTAGTTCACCCATTACAATGGGATTATTTCACCTTTTTATCTTCCATCTAGGTGGGTCATGATGTAACAATATTATTCGATAGTTTTACCCATATTTAACTAGTGTTTTGCCTATCTTTTATATATAAAATGCCTTGATATTCTTTGTTTTATGTTTTGAAGGAAGTTTTGGATGAAATATGCAAAAATGAGTAAATTGAAGGTAATTGACAGATTTGACCTTCAGTCGATGTTTTGTGCAGAGCGTGAGTTCTAGAGGTCGAAATGAAGTGATTCTAGTGGAATTAAAAAGCTAAAATCTATACCTTTCTAGAAATCTAAATCAAGAAAATAAAATAAGGAAATGCATGGAAATCTCAGCCTTCAAATTCAAATTTCGCAATTTGCTAGTGTTGACCTTCGGTCATTTCGACTTGAATATCTATATTTATAGAAGTCCAATTGATGCAAACTCAATTATTTTGGATTCCAGACTCAAAGGCCTATCAACGCTCCAAATTTTAACAAAAATAAATGTCATATAAGGGAGATATGATTTTTCAAAGATGACAACTGAATTCTGCCAGCAAACAGGTTTCGTGAAGAAACGAGTCCAAATTATGTTTCGAAGCATCTAAACCAATATTCAAGTTTTTATTTCAGCAATTTAGCTCCTCTAAGTCAAATCTTGAAGATTTCATGCAAGGGTATTTCTCTTTTTTTAGGGAACTAGTTATTGAAGTACTTAAATGTAAATTGTCTACTTAAGGGAGGCCTATTTTGTAAAATAGAGACTAGGGTTTCTTAGAATATAAAAAGAATGAGAGAAGAGAAGGGGGGCAGCCAGCCAAGAGGAGAAAAATGCCCCCCTCCTCTAAAAAACTCAAAATTATGCATTCTTTCTTCTTTTTGTATTAGTTTTTCAACAAACATGCAAGGCTAAACACTTTTTCCTTGGTTGCAAAGACACGAAAACCTTCGGATTCCAAGAACCGTGAGATTTATTTTTTACCATTTCTTTTCAGTTTATATGATGAATATATTTGTTCTTCTATGCTTATTTTTCCTATGATTGTTTATTTTAATTGCTAGAGCGGGCTTTAAGTTATTATTGTAGACAATCTATTGCTAAGTTTGATATCAAAACTGGAGTTGTGGTATATGAACTTGTGAAGCAACTGAGTTTAATAATTATGGTGGATCTACGTTATTAATCTTAGGGAGAACATTCAATCAAATCAAACATAGACTATGGACAGTTATGTTTTCTTAATTAATCAACTTATATAGTTCTTAAGGCTGCCATTGAATTAAATTACTAGTGCAGACACTATGGTTGTTTGATGGTTAGGGTTAGTTATACAGTGGATTCGTTAACTAACCAATGTTAAGAAGAGATAAATATTCAGAATATAAATTGATGTTTTGTTTCCATGATCAGTTCTGATTTCTGGAGGTGGATGTATGCTTGCGACCAAAGTTTGTTCTCTTGATAGTTTTCTGATTTTATTTAATTTTGCTTGATAGTTTTATGTTTTCTTTTGCTTTAGCCTAGATAACATCCAAATTCCCCCCCCCATATTGCATATCATCTAGCATAATACCCCTTGCTTGCTTTATAATATCTTGTGTGTTGTGTTTTAAGCTAGGGTAATTAATTTGTGCTATCACGACATCGCAACAGGTCACCAATTACAATGAGACCAGTTTCAAAACCTTTATATTTTTTCACTTGGGTAGGTCACCCATTACAATGAGACCACACACACATTTTTGTATTGGTTCTGGTTAAAGGAGATCGCCAGATGGGATCTCAGGTTAACCCAACCACACACAGAGTTTAACTTTGGTTAAAGGGAATCACTAGATGGGATTTCAGGTTGACCGAGCTACACACCGATTTTGGTTCTAGTTAAAGGAGATTGCCAGATGGGATCTTAGGTTAACTCAACCATACATGGTATTTTAGGTTAAAGGGAGTCGCCATATGGGATTTCAGGTTGATTAAGCTACACACAGACCGATTTTAGGACGGACTTTGGATCCGGTTAAAGGGGATCGCCATATGGGATCTCAAGTTAACTCATCAATACATGGAATTTAGCTTTGGTTAAAGGGAGTCGTCAGATGAGATTTCAGGTTGACCAAGTTGCACACAAAATTTTGGTTATGGTTAAAAAAGATCGCCAGATGGGATCTCAGTTTAACCCAACCACACATCGATTTAGCTTTGGTTAAAGTGAGTCACCGGTTGAGATTTCAGGTTGATCGAGATACACATAAACTTTGGTTCTAGTTAAAGGAGATGATCAGATAGGATCTCATTTTAACTCAACCATACATGGAATTTTATACACACAAATTTTGGTTCTAGTTAAAGGAGATGATCAGATAGGATCTCATTTTAACTCAACCATACATGGAATTTTGGTTCTGCTTAAAGGAGATCACCAGATAGGATTTCAGGTTGACCAAGCTCCACATAGAATTTTGGTTATGCTTAAAGAAGATCGCCAAATAGGATCTCAGGTTAACCTAACCACACACAAATTTTAGCTTTTGTTAAAGGGAGTTGTTAGATGGGATTTCAGGTTGACCGAGCTACACATGGAATTTTGGTTCTGGTTAAAGGAGGTTGTCAGATGGGATCTCAGGTTGACTGAACTACTAACATTATCTTAACATTAGAAGAAAAATGAGAAAAACCCTACAATGAGAAAATTATCAAAAGAAAAAAGAAGAAAGTTTAAACCTCGCCTTTAGGAGGAACAATTTTAGGTTCTGGTTAAAGGGAATCGCTAGATAGGATTCCAGGTTAACCCAACCAAAGATAAAATTTAGAAAATCGCCAGATTGGGATATCAGAATAACAAAGTTGTATAGTTTTTTATTATTAGTTTCTGGTTAAAGAGGATTGTTGTAAAGACAGAGTTTCAGAACAACCAAGCTTTACGAAGATCAATTTTGGAAGTTCATTTTTGTTTATCTTTACAAAACTTACTACTCAAAGTCTTTGTTCCGTAAGCATTGTAAAGAGGGGGCAACTGTCATAACTCATTTTTGTGTTGTTCCCCAAATTCATTTCTTTTACTTCTCAAAAAAAGAAGAGAGAATGCCCGAAACGGTGCCGTTTTGAACAACATTATTCTTCTTCTTCCCCTAGACGTGTAACAGGAGAAAAAGAAGGTTTTTAAATATTTTTTTCCCGCTCTCTCTCTTCCTTAACATAACCTATACCCTACCACCATTACTAAAGAAATAGAAACCCATGCCTGACCACCATACCATTCCACCATTATGGAAGAAACAAAAGACCTATGCTCGACAACCTTACCCTGTGCTTGGATAGGGTAGGGTGGTGACACGATCAAAAGATTGATGTCTTATCCCAAGTGCAGGAGTGTCGAAGTAATAAATAACCCAGCAAGACCGAGGTCGAACCACATGAAGGTGAACTATATAAAATTATAAACAATAAATGAAAAGTAGTTGAAGAGAACTTTTGAGATGTGATATTGATGTAAGGATTAAACAAGGATAAAACAATTATCAAGGTTAGAAGATCCACTAATGGTATTTCAAATAAGTATAGTATAAACTCTTTTTTTTACTCAACTAGAAACCACACACAAAGGAGGTTCCAATAGGATTATAAATTATTAACATGATTATATTAATTATCTTATTTGAGCAATGCCAATACTTGTAAATTTGGTCAGGTATTCATGGTGATAACTTATGTTAACAACAAATCAAGTTCCTTTCATAGCACAAGTGTCGGTTATACCATACAGTAGGCTATGAAAATGTCAAGTATTTGTTGTACCAAGGGTTGTATAACACAAATCTAGATTAACCATTTAACAAGCAATGTATTAAGAGTGAGTAAGATAACAAATACAAAACATGCTAGTATCAAACATTAAAGTCCATGTTGAGTTTATATTATACTTATTCTTACACCACTAGTGTACCCTTTTCACCTTGACAAAATTAACTTAGCTAAACATCATGAAGAAGAAAAATATAAATAAACAATATAAGAACATAAACATGATATAAGTTAACTAACTATAGTAAAGGAAATGAAAAGCATAAACAAGAGATTAATATAATATAAAATAAAACTTGAACAATACAAAATACAAAGAGAGAGAGAGTGATCTTGATCTGAACACCAAGATGTCTAAATGTATGGCAAATGCCTCCTTTTATAGGCTAAAATTTAGAACTATTGATTTGATGACTAATTGTTGAGTGGATGGCCACCTCTTGACTTGGTGACAACCATTATCTTCTTGTCTGAACAAAACATCATTGCTAACGTCATAATTTGAACAGATAGTCTTCATACAAGTTCTGGGCATTTGTCTCAGCTTTACAACAAAACAAGAATGAGCTCATTTAGCCTTCTAGAACTCGAGATATGGGCTGAACACTAAACAGTGTCTGGGTTACAGGACAAATTCTGACTTCTCTTTTGTTGCTATAATTTGAACTTGAAAACGGCCGTTTTAAATCTTGGACTCTCATGAAAGTTTTAGGCCTATGTCTTAGCTTTCCATCCATATAAACCAGACCTAAATCCATGTTCTACAGCTCCAGTTATGATCCAATAACCAAATGATATTCTAGTTTGAATTGAACAAACATCTCTTCTTTCAGTTTAGCCTTCTCTTTGTCTTTTCACTTTCAATAATTAAACACATCAATCAATACTTTAAATTGTGAGATATGCCTACATTCAAAATGAACATTTACCATAAATTAAAGATAACTTATATTATCGACTTGTTTTTATAAAACATGCTCAAGTTAGGGAATTTAATGATACTTTAAGTGCAATATGATGATATAAAACCTTAATGAAAATACACTTTTAAGTACTAATCAGGTGGCCCTCTCCCCCTGCCTCCTATAAATACTGGGGGAGAACTAGAGATCAAAGAGGGGCTGGAGAAAGAAAAGATAAAGTAGAGGAGACGAGAGAAAAAAACCTAAGAGATGAGGGAACAAATAGAAAAAGAAAAAGAACCAAAAGGAAACATGGGAGAATAGAGGTGGAAAGAAGGAGAGGAGGAAAAGGGAAACAAAAACAGAGAAGAGAGAAAGAGTGAACAAAGCAACATATAAGAAAATAGAAGAGAAAGAGAGAAGGAAGAAAAGTAGAAACAGAGCAGAAGAAAAAACACATAGAAGAAGAAGAACCATCGACCAACATAGTAGCTCCTCATTGCCATGCCACCTCATTAGGAAGAAGAATCACTAGCACCACCGTTCCTCCCAGTCACCGTCAACAGCACCGCCACCACCACAACCACTACTAGAGAATAAAATGAGAAGAATAGAAAAACAGAGGGAAGGAGCAGAGATAACTAAAAGCAGCAGAGAAGAAGAAAAAACAGAAACTGGCAGCAACCATCATCTGCCACCACAACAACACCACCAAGAACCGCCACCAACATCACTGTGAGCCACTAGCATCGCCAACGTCGCCAGGTCAGCTTCCTTCCTTCCTTCCTTCCTTCTTCTTCTTCTTCTTCTTCTTCTTCTTCTTCTTCTTCTTTTTCTTCTTCTATGTCTTCACTGCCTCCACTATTCACGTTACATATGAACAGTGGAGAGCATCTCCACTGTTTAATTGGCCGGACAGAATCGGCCTAGACCAAAATGGCTAGGCCGGGTTCGGCCCAGTCCAAAACATTTTTCAAAAAAATTCTTTCGAAAATTAGAGATTTTCCTGTGTATTTATCTATCAATTTTGCTTCATATTGTTTGTATTTTTATATCATAAAGATACAAATCCGGTATTAAAATACATGGTTTTCATTGGAACATTGCAAAAAATATTATAAAACAAAAAAATATCTTGTTTTCTTGCATACAGTCAAGTCTCTCAAAGATTAAAAAAAAATGTATTTTCATACAACATAGAAAATTTCAAAACAAATATGTATTAGCATGTATTTTTTGCTTTAATAACCAGTTTATTAGAGTCATGAGAACTGGGCTAATATTTCAAAAAATACCCAAAAAAATATTTTGTTTTCTTTTAGTATTTGGGATTATGTATTTATACTTAAAACGTATTTTCAATATCAAAAATTTTTATATTAGAACTGTCGCATCCTCGCGGCGGAGCGCGACGGAGCGGCGATCCTCGATTGATTTCGGGTTATTTTTGTTTTTGTGAATAAGGGAGTCGCCACCTAGTATTATGATCACTAGGAACCCTAACTGGTCTTTCAGAGATTCTAAGGCAAGGGATTGGTTGTGTAAAGGGAAGGTATTAACACCCCTAGTACGCCCTACCTAAGGTAAACTGCTTGGTGTTTGGTTTGCTTTATAATTATTATGATGTTAGTGTTTTCCAATCCCATCAGTTTTTCTATGTTTGATTCAAACTAAATTTATTACGATAGAAATCCATGGAGATTCTATGAGCTTTGAAAGCTCATTTTTCCTTTAGTATTTCAGGAGTTTGAGACTCGTAAATCACAAGGAAGAGGGATAAAAATTTAGAAATCTAGGGCGCTAAAAAAACCTATTTTTTTTAGTGTTTTATACTCTCACGGCTCATAAACCGTGGAGTAAAATTTTTTTGAAATGTCCTCAATTATAATCCAGGCTTCTTTCAAGGATGTGTGCGGATTTATTATTCCCAATAATATTTTGGATATTCATTTTTAAGGATTTCTTTATCCAAACATTAGCGGTGAATAATAGATGAATCCCCCCCTAAAATAAGATTTTTATATTTTTTGGAATATTGGCCAATACCTTTTGGAGTTTTACAAACATGTTGTAAAATCCCGAAATGCAAGAAAATAATTTTTTATTGTGTTTAAGAAATCCATGCGAAAACACATTTTCAAAACTTCCAATATTTTTTGTATATAAAAAAAAGTTCAAAATATGTTAGGGTATTGGCCGTATGCAACACATAAGAAAACATTTTCTTTATACTTTTTTATCAAAACACAAACATCACAATTAGACGTAAACACCAAAATGGAAAGTAGCAAGTCATCGTTCATATTACAAGAACTACAAGAAACTTGAAATAATTAGTAACAAAAATCGTTCAAAGCCAAATCAACTTAAAATTCTGTACACTGGAAAGGACTAAGCTTGTATGCATGAGGGAGCCAAAGTTTGAAACTAAAATTTTGAAATCAAAATTCTACTGCATATGTCCATGACTCCTGGCCTATTTTCTTTTTACCAATCTGGGAGAAACTGCCATACTAGTTTCATACAAAAAGGAAGAGCTTGGAACGACATGCTTTTATAACACACATATATAACGAACTAGAAACCAAAGTAGACCTGGCCGCCTATTTCAATAAAAAAACATGGAAGGACACGAACAGAAAAGGGAGCTACTAATGAAGAAAACAACTGCCCCCTCCCCCGGTTCTTTAATTCTGAACCAGCAAAAGAGAGGAGATAAAAAAAAGAACACTAGAGGCTAGCCAATTCTTAACATAGTCACCCATCCAAAACTCAAAACCACGGCAGAAACAACACAAGGCAAGCGTTCATTGTATAGTCTAAAATTGAAACGAATGTGCACAACAAAGACAAAACAGGTACAACAGATTTAAAGGCAGCAAAGGAGGAGAAAGTTAAGACTTACCTGCAGGTCTCACTATTTTCTTTTTTGCGGAAGATGAAATAAAACCAAACAAACATTGCTGTTAAGGATTAGCAGCAAAGCTCCTCTCCGTCTTGTCTTTTTTCTCTCCTCTTTCCTCACAATAACACCAGAATGCAAGAAAAGAACTCCCTCTATTTACTGTGTTTTTCTTACTCTCTACCTCTCTTGCGTTTTTCTTCTCTTTTTATGCTCCTTTTCTCTCCGTTTTTCCTCCCTTTTTTTTCTCCCGTTAGGTCATTAGAAAGGCTTATATATAGTCTAAATATGTCTCTATTTAAGAAGGATTCAATGCAATAATCCTAGGACGCAAATCCCTACTGATTTGCAGTAAAAAAAAACATAAAAAGAAACTGCAATATTTTGATTTTGTGTTGGTGCTTTACGTCTGATTTCTTTCTAGTTTTAGAGGATGGTGTGGCTCTTTTCTTTCCTTCCATAGGGCCAGCTGCTCCCTTTGAAATGAGGCAACAAAAACGTGGTCTTTAGCTCTAAAAATCAGACGTGATGAGAAAGGAAAACAGCAGAGAAAAAAGGAAAGAAATCAAATGGAGGGTGCAGTTGCAAAGTCTTATTTTCCTTATTCGATGTGGTAAAAATCCTGTCATTTATGATGATCCAGCCCCCCTCTCCAGCTTTCAATATCCTTCTTCAATTTAATCCCTTATTTTAACACTTTTCGATTCAGTCCTTGGTAAAAAAAATCCTTCGAATCAGTCCCGCGAACTTGGGCTATATCCTTCCCGTGGCAAAATTTTTTGCCTTCACGTTAGATATTCAAATGAGAATATCTTTAGCTTCTGATATCTAAATCAAGTGATTCGAAAGCCCAAGTTCATCTACGCGTCTAGGACTACAACTTTGATGAAGGAGTTGAAGTGAGATAAAATCTTTTTACAAAACAAAATCTAGCAGTAATTTGTTTGGTCAAAAGGGATCTCCAAGTCTAACTCAAAAACAAACGAATGCCGAGAATCCTAATATGACTGAAAGTATGAACTAAGAACAAAAATCACAAAAACTAGGCCAAAAATAGAGTTTTTTAGTGCAGACTCAGGTCAATATCCTTCTCGCGGCAGAATTCTCTACCTTGACATTAGATATTCAAACAGGAACATCTTGAGCCTCTGATATTGAAATCAAGTGATTCAAAAGCTCAAATTCATCTACGCATCTAGGACTACAACTTTGATGAAGGAGTCAAAGTGAGATAAAATCTTTTTACAGAACAGAAACTGGCAGTAATCTAGTTGGTTAAAAGGGATCTCCGAGTCTAACTCAAAAACTGACGAATGCCGAGAATCCTGATATGACTGAGAGTATGAACTAAAAACAAAAATCACAGAAACTAGGCCAAAAATAGAGTTTTTTTAGTGCAGACTCGGGTCAATACCCTTCTCGCTGCAGAATTCTCTACCTTGACGTTAGATATTCAAACAGGAATATCTTGAGCTTCTGATATCGAAATCAAGTGATTCAAAATCCCAAAATCATCTACGCGTCTAGGAATACAACTTTTATGAGGGAGTCGAAGTGAGATAAAATCATTTTAGAGAATAGAATTTGGCAGTAATCTAGTTGGTCAAAAAGGTTCTTCATTTGACAATGCTGAGCATCCAAATCTGACTGAGAATCTGCCCTAAGAACAATATACCCTAGGACCTAATAAAGGTATATGTTAATTTTTCAACATGTCATGAGTGACAAAATATACGTAGGATGGTCAGATATCGTACGAAACCGAGTCAAAATCAGAGCTTAAGTTGGAACAAAAAATTACGACAATAGCAAAACCATTTTTTTTAGTGTAAATTCTGAGGAATTTATTCAACCTTAAAGACCAGATAAAAAGGAACGAATTTAGCATTATGAAGACTCCTGATCAACCTAAGAAAACCTGATGATTTTGGTAGCAAAAGGGGAAGGATAAAAAAAAGCAGAAAACAGCTCAAACAGGGTTCAAAAAAAAATATTTCTTTCTCCTCCGCTTTTGTCAATCTTCTGGCAAACATAAGCTAAACTCCTACACTCCTTTTCAAAATGGGTATACACCATCTCTAGCACATGGGGTCCAAAATTGAGTAACAATGAGAACAATTAGATAAATACTTCCTTACCGATGTGGACTTTTATTAAACTGTAGACAGACTAACAATTAGAAAACACGACAAGACCTTAGTATTTCTATCAAACAAGTAAACAATGCAGCCTACCTTAAATAGGTCATATTTGGAGTGCCAATACCTTTTCTTTACGCAACAATCTTCGTGCCCGATCTCTGAGACTAGTTAGGGTTACTAGTGACCAAAATACTAGGTGGCGACTCCCATTCTATTTTTCCACTAATAAAAGACAAGAATTCCTTGTCTCCCTATATTTGCAAGATATATACGACCTGAGAGTGGATGATCTTCGCGACGCCGTACACGTGCAACAAAAGCAATGCTGAAAAATTAACAAACTAGTTCTAAATAAAATAGAAAAAAATCATAAATGAACTAAAATATCATAATCCATAAGTCATCCAAGTGTCCAACCTCTAACATGTAATCCACACAAATCACTAGTGAGAAATCTCTTGAAATCATTTTAGCTTTCTCTTTCATTTTTTTAAGTATTTCTTTGCACTGTATGTTCTGTAACATAACCTTTCATGTCTAAAAAATATATGAGGCATAGAATCCTACTTATAGGAAAAACCTAATAACCCTATAAATTATAAAATATCAATTTG
>Ga0325402_1004943_pt1 | contig 12398 bp, 12 predicted proteins | sample PopdelMetagenome_22_FD_207212 | JGI IMG/M metagenome (GOLD analysis project Ga0325402, IMG submission 207212) | Populus deltoides microbial communities from Bellville, Georgia, United States - Xylem-PdKOR-R3 | ecosystem: Host-associated > Plants > Phyllosphere > Stem > Wood/Secondary xylem... | reverse complement strand
ACTGATCAAGTGACGTTTGACATGACGATAATTTAAGGTAGGGAGCTCATCTCTTGCATTTCAAGTGGAGGCTGTAACTGTTGTTGGTATGATTTTTAAACTTTAATAACCATGATAAATAGATATTTAACTTAAACTCGATTGAAATCAAGCTCATGATAGTTAGTTTTTCAAATCAATTTATTACACTTTTAAATCTACTAATTCTGTAGATGCGAGGATGTCATCAATAGATGTTGCTGTTTGTGAGATCACAATCCAGTACCATTTCTTATTTCAGTGGGGGAAATACCATGCAAAGCCTATCAGCTTGGTATTCAGACAAACATATCTTTCAACGTCTCTGAAAAGTCAAAGTCTTCGAGTACCTTAAAAACACCTTCCACATCACGGCCATCAACAATCATAGCAGTCTCAACTTCACACTTAAAGGATTTTCTTTTTGCCATTTGTCTTCTGAGGTGACTTCAACGAAACTACATTGCGAGTGCAACATACTTGTATTTTACTCATCAGCAGCTATGATAGCCCGATACCCCATGTAACTACATTCCCCTCTACGTTCAGCATCTCAAATACCACAAATGCATCCAGCTCATAAACTGCATTTTGAATTCCCGAGTGCAACATACTTAATAGCTTCTTTGCAAGCTATGTAAAATAACCATCTCAACCAAAAGCTTAAGCTTTTAGGTGAGGTTCCAGAATATGATTTATATTATTCTCTAACATACCCCCTCAAGTGAAAGCCCTTTGGGCTTGAAACTTGCACAGGCCCACATTACCTTGTGCTTAATTTTTATCAAATAAATAGGGATGGTGAGATTCGAACTCGAGACCATTTGGTCATCAAGGCTCTGATACCATGTAAAAGAACCATCTCAACCAAAAGCTTAAGCTTTTAAGTGAGGTCCCAGAATATGATTTATATTATTCTCTAACAAGCTAAGCATTCTGCTTGAAACGTTGCACTTCCATGCCCTCCACAGAATCAGTTTCCCTGGATGATCTCTTCCCAAAAAACCCAAGCCAGCTTCAGATTTGTCAGGAACCTCGGATGCATCACAGTTAAAATTAATTTGTCCATTCCAAGTTTTGCACTTTTCCTACTTCGTGCTCCAAACTTCTTTCACCTTTCTGTCTCTCTCTAACAGGATTCTAAAATGACATGAGTTGATCTCTCATTTATTGTTACAATTTCACTGTAGTGATTTTCAATTATCTTCATCTTGATTCTATATTTCTTTTCAATTTCTTTAGCAAGACTCTTATACTTCTCTTCGAGTATCTTATTAGCTTATTCCATTCTTCATTCAAAGAGTAAATATCTCTCTTCTATAGTTATAAACGTGGTTCCTTCTTTATTTTCTGTTTCTTCCTCTTGAAGGATTAATTCTATGTTTCCTTCTTCAATATGGATAGCCACATGCAATAAAAAAAGAAATTTATTTTTTATTTTTTATTTTTTAGACTTTGTTTAGCAAAAACCCAATTTTCTTTATAATAAAACTACTAAAAATAGGCCTAAAGGGTGTTTGCCAAATACAATCTTGAACCAAAAAACTCCTTTAATAAAAATATGGCAAACCAAACAGGGTCTTTAATCGTTGACCCAATTTGACCTGATCAAGTTGACCTAAGATTTTTATTCGACCATAAACCGAACCATGAATCTTGGTTTAACTCAAAAACAACCCAAAAACAAAACTAAAATAAAAAACAGATTAAACACCCAAAAAACACAGATGAGATCTCAGGTTAACCAGAAAAGAAAGAGAAAAGAAGAAAAAGAAAAAAAAAGGAGAAGAGAGAAAGAAAAAAGAAAAGCAAAGTCCTTAGATGAGTCAATCATGAAGCAAGTTAGGAAGACAAGAAGACAGGTTTTCTTTACCGAGCTTACTATGCAAAACATTGAGGAGTTTTGCTTCTTAAGCATTGTAAAGAGGGGGCATCTATTCCTACCCAATTTTTTACCCGTGTTTTTGATTAATTTTCAGAAAAAACAAAAAATAGCAAAAAACATTGAAAACTCCAAAAAATGCTTTTTTGATATATTTGCATCGTTTTTAGCATTTTCAGCATCGTCTTAAAAAGAATTTAATTTTTAAAGGTCTTTCGAACGCATTCGACTTTTAACGCATCATTTTTAAAATCACCGATTTTGCTCCTTGAGTCAACGTTAACATTACTTGTTTTTAAAAAATACAAAAAATCAAAAAATCAAAATTGCAAAAAAATAAAGAAATTAAAAAACTAATGTGTTTTGGGGACCAAACTACTTTGCCTATAAATAGAGGTCACAGCATACATAAAAAGGGGGACAATTTTTAGAAAAAAAACTTAGGGCAACATAAAGAATCCTTCATCTCTTTCAAGAGAGGCAGGGTCGCCACCCTGCCATTTTGATGGTGAGGCTCCCAAAAGCAGAGGCCACGGCCGATCTTTCCCCTATTTTCACAGATTTTCCCGTTCCCTCAGCAGACCATCCCCTCTCTTCCACCAACAACCACCATCTCCTCCCAGCCTCTCCATCATCCATCTCTTATCTTAGTCTTCCCGAGGCCCTTACACCGACAATAATGAAGAAGCAACACCAGAACCACAGACCGGCCTTCCCCGGTGATATCTCCACCTCAACATCGCCAGCAACCTCTCCTATCTCCACAGCAACTCCAGCGGATGCTCTTGCTCGCAGGTCTGATGCTGCAGAACAACCAGTTCTGCAGTTACTTCGCCGGTGTCTGCTGCACAGACCAGTCCCTCCACCGCCTCTCTAGCTGGCCTATAGCTCTATGTAGACCTTTCCTCATATCCTCTCCAGCAACTTCCCAGTCTGGCTCTCCTTCTCCACGCCCAGCTACTCCCCAACATCCCATGATTCTCGGTCCTCGGCAGCCCAAGACAGCATTGTCCACAACAACTGCCACCGCTTTTACTGCCTCTTTCAATCAGGTAGTTTCTTTTTCTACTCATGAGCCCCTTGTTTTTAATGATGCTAACAGGTATAAAGCGTGGCATCATGCTATGCGCAAGGAAATTCAGGCCTAAAGCGCTAACGAAACTTGGACCTTAGTGTCGTTTCACCCTTCGATGAATATTATTGGTAGTCGGTGGGTGTAGAAGATTAAACGTCGATCTGATGGCAGTATTGAGAGGTATAAGGCACGTTTAGTTGCTAGAGGTTTCAATGAGTAAGAAGGTATTGATTACTCTGAAACCTTTAGTCCTGCTATCAAACAGGCAACCGTCAGACTAGTGTTCTCCATTGTCGTTTCATGTGATTGGAAGATTCATCAGGTTGATATCCATAATGCCTTCCTCAATGACATTCTTGATTAGGAGGTCTATATGAAACAACCTCCAGGTTTTGTTGACTCTGCTCTCCCCTCTCATGTGTGGAATTGAATGGTCGTGTAATTGGACTTGGTATAGAGCTTTTGATAGGTTCCAATTATAAAGTTTGGAGGGCTTGTTTGGAGTCCTATCTCATTGGCGAAGATTTATGGGAAGTTGTTAGCGGAGATGATACTGCAGCTCCTCAAAATAATGCTCAAAATGTTGATTCTCTTGAGCAGTGGACACAAAACAATGCTAAGGAAGAATTTGTCTTGAAAAGGCCAATTTAAGGTCAATTTCTCATGCTTTGTTCGAGCATGTTCTTCACTGCAAATCCGCAAGCGAAATTGGCAAAGGTTATACAACAAAAAGGCCGCAAGTGTTAGAAGTTGATATTGTTCATCCTGGCAAGAGAATGGATGATTTATACATGTTATCATCTTCTTCATCTTCTTATGCTGAGAAGATGTGTAGCCATCAAAATGCTTCTTTATGGCATACTCGTCTTAGAAATCTTAATACGAGTAGAAAAGTTATGGTGTAGAAAAGTTAGTATAGGACTTCCCAATCTATCCAGCTTTGTTGGGGTGAAATTTGCGAGGGCTATCAAAATTAGTCTCTCGCTAAAGGTTCCTTTGAGTTGATTCGATCCAATCTTGGACTTGTTTTGAAAAAATATCTTTTAAGAGCCTAAATTAAAGATATTTTTAAAAAAAAGTTTCTGCTATTTATGTTTTATTAAGTAATACTTTAAAAGGTGTGGGAAAAGTACTGTAGCTTTCCCCATATTTTTTTTGTTTTGTTATTCTTTTTTTTTTCATTCCATTTTTTTTTTTGCTTTACATGTTTTTTTCTTTCTTTTTTTCCTCAAGATTGTCTTCTTCTTCTTCTTTTTTGCCCCACATTTATTTTTTTTCCTTTTTTTTTCGGTTTTACATGTTTTTTTTTCTTTTTCTTTTCTTTTTTTCCCAAGATTGTCTTCTTTTTTTCTTATTCTTTTTTTTGTGTTTTTTAAATTATCTTTGTCGATTTTGTTTTTAATATTGAACTGGTTGAGAATTTAGTTTTGTAGTTTTTTTCTTTAGAACATTATGGATTGCTACAATGTTTCCTAACAAGGTTTTTTTTCTTTCTTTTTATGAATTTTTTCTCTTTTTTTATTTCAAACTGGTCTTTATCGATTTTATTTTTTCATATTGAGCTGGTTGAAAATTTTGTTTTGTAGTTTTTTTCTTTAAAACACTGTGAATTGCTACAATGTTTCTCCACATGGTTTTTGTTTTGCTACAGTGTTTCCCCACATGTGTTTTTTCAAAATTATCTTTGTCGAACTTTTTTAAAATATTGAGCTGGTTGAGAATTTAGCTTTAACTTTCCCCGTATGTTTTTTTTTCTTTTTTTTTTTGCTTTTTTTTCCAAAATTGTCTTCTTTTTTTCATTTTTTGTGTTTTTTTTTTCAGAATTGTTTTTGTCAATTTTATTTTTTTTATATTAAGCTGGTTGAGAATTTAGATTTGTAGTTTTTTTTCTTTAAAACACTTTGGATTGCTACAGTGTTTCCCCACATGTTTTTTTATGATTGTTTTTGTTTTTTTTTCCAAAATTGTCTTTGTCGATCGTATTTTTTTTTCATACTGAGCTGGTTGAGAATTTAGCTTCGTAGTTTTTTTCTTTAAAACACTGTGGATTGCTACAGTGTTCCCCCACAATTTTTTTTGTTGTGATTTTTTTTAAATTGTCTCTATCGATTTTATTATTTTTAATATTGAGTTGGTTGAGAATTATAACTGTAGATTTCCTCATTAAACACTATAGATTGCTATAGTGTTTCCCTGCATGGTTTTTTTTCCTTTTGCTTTTTTTATGATTTTTTCCAAAATTATCTGTCATTTTTTTTTAATATTAAGCTGGTTGAGAATTTAGTTTTGTAGTTTTTTTCTTCAAAACATTATGGATTGCAACAGTTTTTTTCCACATGATTTTTTATTTATTTTTTCCACAAACCTACAAAAATACACAAGCATGCCACAAGCCCGTGGCATCGTGCGGGCATGGCATCTAGTAGTTTTCTTATGTTTAGTAGTTCAAGAGTCTTTTGGTTTGTTCTAGTTTCCTGGAGCCAGGAGTATTTATTTTCTAACCTTTTTTATGTATTGTGAGAATGTGTGTTGGTTCATCTCATGTTCTGTCAGCTTGTTTTCTTTTTGTCGTGGTCTTGGGATAGTGTGACTTAAGTCTCTCTACAGTTTTTCTTACAAACTCGGCTGCCTGCTGAATTGCATTTATGTATTACGAAGGTCATCAGTCATCGCATCAAGAATTTCCAGGTTGGTTTTTCCAATAATAGTTTCATAAAGTGCAGAGTAGCTAAGGATGACAGCAAAGCTTTTATAATTTTTTCCTTGCCTCTAAATGATGTCTCGTTCTTCCTTGTTGTGAACAGGATAGCCAGAAATTGGCTTCCTAGTTTTTTTCCAAGGCCAAATTCACAAACATCGGCTATCCCCACTTGGTTTGTGGTCAGGTTTCAGGTAACAAGATACCGATACAATCGCGCGCTTGCTCCTGGAAATGGATTTCTAATAGTATAGATTGGTCAAGAAACTAGGAACTTTGGGGAAAAAACTGATACAATGGAACAAATCCACCTTCGGTAATCAAAATTCAAATCAAAATTCAAAACTTGAAGACATTCAGAACTCCATCACATCCATCGAATATATAAGTGAGGTGCACCTCCTATCTGAGACTGAAAAAACAAAGCTTAAGAATCTAAACTCTGAGCTTTGAGAGGTTAGTGTCATAACCCAATTTTGGGTTATTCCCCAAAATCAATTTCTTTTTCAAAATCAAAAAATAAAATAAAGGCTGGCAATGCGGAAAAAGCTAATCAAGAAAGACTACAAAAATAGGCAAATATCAAGCTGCAATTTTCAGAGGAATTTCAAGGTCTAATTGTATCTCATTATGCCCAAAAATTAAAAAAAAAAGTAAATTCAAGGTTAAATTAAATGATTATTGGACGAATTTGCATAAAAATTAAGTCCAATGACATAATTAATTTTTTAATAGGCCAATTTGATTTAATCATGGATCAAATTAAATTTTAATTATGTTTAAGAATTAATTTGGGTCCAATTGAAGGATTTAATTAAGTGCAAGGACTTAATTATACTTTAAATGAGTAAAATTAATTTTATTTGAGGCTTAATTGGTGAAATATTAAGTTTGGGAGCCTAATTTAGGTTTAATTGAGGAGATTGAAATTTTAAGAGACCAAATTTAATTTTTACCAATTTAATTGATTGAAATCAGGGGCCAAATTGCAAGAAAATTGAAGTTTTGGGGTCAATTAGGGGGTTGGATTGAAGAAATTTGCATCCAAGGACCAATCTGCAAAAGACGCCACAATTGAGGGGCTTAATTGACAAAAACCAGGGGTGAAATTAAAGAAATTAAAAGTTTGATGTTCAATTAGGAGTGGTAGGAGGTTGGCAAAAACTTATCCTATGAAAGTATTGGCCATACTTCGTAAATGGCCTTCCTGTGTTTGCAGTTTCTTTATCTCCAACTTGGCGTGGCATGGTATCTGCAATTTCCTTACATCACAGCATAGTTGCTCCCCTCCAATCAAATGTCAGGTTCAAGGTGGGTGATGGGAGAAACATCAGGTTGTGGTCTGATTCCTGGCTGGGCTACGCAACCCCTCTCCAGTTCATGTTTCCTAGGCTTTACAACCTTTCCCTGCAGCAATCATCAAGCATAGCAAAAGTTCATAACCCAACTGATAACTCAATCAATCTTTCTTGGAGAAGACCCCTTCGATCCCGTGAGCTCTGCATGTGGGAAAGCTTGATAGCAGAAGTGGAACGTGGTCTAGTCTTCTCTGATGGTGAAGACAAGATTTGGAAATCCCACAGCTCCAACGTTTACTCAGTCTCTTTAGGGTGCCATCTTCTTGATGGTTTTATTGTTTCAACAAACCTTCACTCCCCTGATCTGCTTTGGAAAGGGTTTGCGCCTCTGAAAATAGATGTGTTCATATGGCTTCTAAACGGTAGTATCTGCACAAAAGGATTCTTAGCTAAGAGGAGAATCATCAATTATAAGGAAGCTCTTTGTCCCTTCTGCTGCAAGGAGATTGAGACTATACATCATCTCTTCCATCTCTGTCCTACATCATGGTCTCTATAGGGTAGACTCTTTAGTTGGTTTGGGTATGTAGGTTGTCTGCCAAAAGGCCCAAATCATAACCTTCAGGAATGGTTCGGTCTATTAAAAGGAAAATTTCAGCGTTAGGCAATTACCCTTTTCTGTAAAGGATTATACTGGTCAATTTGGATGCGATTGTTTACCTCACCTTTCATCGGTTGGCCTTTTAGTTGAAGTCCTCTGTAAAAAAATTTCAGCTATACAAGCTCCGATCTTTATAGAAATCCTGAATGTATCATGAACTAGGCTAACTAGTCGGGGCTATAAATTCCTCACTCTCATTATGTTTTAATTACCCCCTGTAATCTTCTTTATGGCAGCCTCATCTTCTTAATGGGGTTGCTTTATTTATAATATTCTCGATTACTATCAAAAATAAAATAATAGTATACTCGGCTAACTGGAGATTGGATTATTGCTTTGGGAAAAGAGCATTTTCTTTCTGTTTGGTCTTAGAAGTATTTTTATGTAACCTTCTTGATAATCCATGCTTCTCTAGCCATCTAATTGGATCATAAGTAGAATAATGTAAGATCATTTCTAGGAATCTCTTAATGGCAAGTTAAGTTTTGCTTGTATCTTGATCTTTTATTTTCTCCCCCTACTTTTGTTTTCTTCGGCTACTGCCTATGCACCCAGTGGCGGAGCCAGAGTTTTTTCAATGAGGGGGCAAATTATTAACAAATACTATATTATATAGATATGCATTAGAAATCAATTCAAAGCATATATACTAATTCATATCAAGTAAAATTAATTAAAAAATACTTTCAAAATGGAAAAACTTACATTATAATTGTTCTCTTCGAGTTTTCATATTGTGAAACCGCTTTATAATAGCTTCATTATCAATCTTATCGATGATATCTTTCTCAATGTATACAACTAAACTATCATTCATCCACTTATCTCCCATCCTATTCTGCAATCTACTCTTGACAATATGCATAGCAGAAAAAACTTTCTCTACTGTAGCAATTGCAACTGATAGAAGTAATGATAATTTTCATATTGTGAAACCACTTCATAATAGCTTCATTATCAATCTTATCGATGATATCTTTCTCAATGTATACAACTAAACTATCATTCATCCACTTATCTCCCATCCTATTCCGCAATCTACTCTTGACAATATGCATAGCAACAAAAAACTTTCTCTACTGTAGCAATTGCAACTGGTAGAAGTAATGATAATTTGATAAGCATATATACTAATGGAAATATCAAATTCTTCTTTGTTTTTACCATTTTCTCTGCAAGACTAGCAATACCTTCAATACCAGAGAACTCATCATCACCACATAGATCAATAATATACGTATCAAGTTGGTCACCAGGTACCATAAGGTCCACTATAGAGAATTCACTGGGATAAAAAAGAGCAAGGAAAAGAAGCTTTTCTTTGTTGAAAGTAGAGAAAGAGTCACTTGGGTTTAAAAATGCCACACAAAGAAGTAACTCTGTACTCATCTCAGTAAAACGATCATCCAACTCAGTAAGTTGCATGTTAATGATATTGTTAAACAATTCATAACAAAAATAGTGTAGGTTTGTAATCCCTTGAGATTTTCGCACAGCAACCAGTGGCGGAGCCACGTGAGGAAAAAAAGGGGCAATTGCCCCCTTAACTTTAAAAAAAAAATATTAATATATTACTTTAGGGAATTGTTACTGCAAGGAAGGAAAAAGGAAAGCTATCATTGTTTATAATTGTTGACTTATAATATAATATATATACACAGCTCATTCCACTACTTTTTTTCTTTTTCCCTTTTGTTTCTATATCAAATTGATGGTACCGGCTTTAAAATATGGAATTCCCTAACTAACAAAGAGTATTTTTTGTTCCCTGCCTTTGCCGCGTTGTTCTTTTCATGAGTTGCTATGCCGCTTTGTTCTTTTCATGAACTGTTGTTCTCTACCTCTCTCGTATGCAAATTTCTCATCAAGTATAGGTAAGCAATTAATCTTTTTTGTCTTTTGCTTTATATTTTAGGTAAATTTTCTTTATTTTTTCCATTTATTTCATTGTTTAATTTTAATTTTATTCTTTATAATTAGTTATTAAAAATATTAGGGTTTATGATAATTTATGGGTTTTGATATAAATATGTTCAAAATAAATGTTTAAATCTACTAATTTAATCAATGAAATGTTTCTTTTCTTATTATAAAGGAATAAATTAATATTCATGCAAAACCACTATTCTTGACATCTCTTGCATTGGCAGAGTAGTTTATTGAAATTTAATATTTTCATATGACTTGTTTGTAAGTAAAATATCAAGTAGAAAGCATGTTTTTCAAGAATTGTTTCTCTTACGCATACACTAGGCATTGCTCCTCAATTAAATATCTAAAAATAATTAAGTATAATTTAATCAACATACTTATTATATGTATATAGTTATGAATTGAAATAGGTTTTGATTTTGATGAATATATTGATGTGTATTTTGCTATGAATTTCATATGGAAGATTTAGAATTATTGTGTAACTCAACTGATTTTTATTTAACAGTGAATTATTATGTAGTTGTGTTAATTATTATGTAGACACTAATGATGATAAAAAAAAATCCAGCAAGTTCATATTAAATTAACATGTCACTAGAAAAGTATTTCAAGCATAAATCCTTTGAGGATGAAGAGTCAATCAAAGCTTTAAGTCATGTAACTCAATCAAGTTCAAAGAAAAGTCATATTGAAATCAACCCCGACACTCTCCTTGCTGACCCTGACTTAAGAAGACCAATTTATGAATACCATATAAATGATAGGGATGCAATCCGAAGAGCTTATCTACAAAAAGTTCCTTGTCAACCTTCACACTGTGATTTTCCTCAAAAACAATTTGAGAATATATCAACATTACGACGCTTTAATCCGGCTTGGTTTGGTGCATACCCAACATGGTTAGAGTATAGCATAGCCAAAGATGTTGCCTTTTGCTTGTATTGTTATCTCTTCAACTCAAAAGGGGGTGTTGATTCGTTTGTGGGTGATGGGTTTTTAAATTGGAAAAAAAGGAAAGATTTATTCTTCATATTGGAAAGTCTAATAGTAGTCACAATACAGCTCGGATAAAATGTGAGAATTTGATGAATGAAAAATAAAGTATATCATGACTTTGTTATCTGAGCAGACAGTAAAGAGTCAAAGTGATTATCGAACTCGATTGAATGCTTCAATAGAGTGTGCTTGTTTTTTGTTGCACCAAGGACTTCCATTTCGTGGCCATGATGAATGTGAATGTTCAAGCAACCAAGCAAATTATCTAGAGCTCTTGCATTTTCTTTCCAGAAATAATGAAGCTATTGAAAGAGTTACTTTCAGTGAAGCTCCTAGACATAACAAATTGACTTCTCCAAATATTCAAAAAGACATTACTCAAGCTACTGCAGAGGAGATTACAAATATGATTATCAAAGATCTAGGTGACTCATTATTTTCAATTTTAATTGATGAGTCACGTGACATATCAATCAAGGAACAAATGGTTGTTGTTCTACGATATGTAGACAACAATGGACATATAATTGAACGTTTTCTTGGCATTCAACATGTGCGAGATACAACTGCTAGTTCACTCAAGGCAACTATTGAAGCTTTGTTTTCTAAACATGGGCTAACCATATTAAGATTGCGTGGTCAGGGATATGATGGAGATAGAAACATGCGAGGTGAATTCAATGGCTTGAAAGCACTTATTCTAAATAGCAATCCAAGTGCATATTATGTACATTGTTTTGCTCACATACTTCAATTAACTCTTGTGGTTGTTACAAAGAATCATAATGAAGTTGGAAATGTCTTCAATTTTATTTCTAGCATTATAAACATAGTTGGAGCATCATGCAAAAGGATGGAGGTGATTATAGAAAAACAATATGCTAGAATTATTGAAGGACTTGAAAATGGAGAAATTTCTAGTGGACGAGGCTTGAATCAAAAAACTTCTCTTAGAAGGTATGGTGACACTCGTTGGGGCTCCTATTATATTACAATTATTCGTCTACTTGCAATGTTTTCATCAGTTCTTGATGTGTTTGAGATTATAAGGGAGGATGGGATGAACTCATAATAGAGAACATAAGCAGTCGTTTTAACAGATATTACGAAATCATTTAATTTTGTATTCATGCTTCCTTGTTTCAGAAGGATACTGCACCCTCTTGTTTTTCCTCTTGATTATGTCAAGTGTTGGTTTGAAATGATTAAGAAACACAATCAGCAATGCCATGAAGTATTGTCGAAGGCAACAAATTAAGTTGTTGCTTGCGAGTGTCCAGGTATTTCGAAGCTTCATTAAAGAAAGATAAAACAGTAGAACTTTTTTTTTTTTTCTTGGTGGGGGAGAGAGGGAGGAGATTCAATGAAGTTGAGGAAACGATCAGTACGAGATTTATGCAGAAGACCAGTAAAGAATGTCGAGCAGCGCAATATTATTCTCAGTCAAAGAGGATTATTTTGAAACTATGAAGACATGTTAAAAGGCGTCATCACATTACTGATCTAATATTCCTCTGCACAAAGCATGATATACATGACAGAACAACTAATGATTAATTTAACTCCATTGGAGAGATGCAGAAATGGCCAAGTTGATGCTAGCCAACTTATCCAGATGCTGATCCGTCTCTTTCAATGGTGATTCGAGGTCTGGTTGCTCGGCAAATGCTTCCTCACATGTGTCAGAATATGTTAAAGCGGCACTTAACTTAGTGCTCAGCCTGCCTATGTCGTGAGCGGAAATTGCAGTCAAAGCGTCATTGAGAACAGCGATTCCGCTATCAAAAGACTCAACGCATGTGTCAAGGGGGGCCTTAACCGCTGCTGTTGTAGAG
>Ga0325402_1004941_pt1 | contig 12400 bp, 6 predicted proteins | sample PopdelMetagenome_22_FD_207212 | JGI IMG/M metagenome (GOLD analysis project Ga0325402, IMG submission 207212) | Populus deltoides microbial communities from Bellville, Georgia, United States - Xylem-PdKOR-R3 | ecosystem: Host-associated > Plants > Phyllosphere > Stem > Wood/Secondary xylem... | reverse complement strand
AATGAAAAGAATGGAAAGTGTGATGGCTTAATTTATGGCTAACCATCAAAAGCATGCTATTTATGATTTAAATTGAAGAAAATCCTTAGTGTCTTTCTTTAGGCATGTTCGACTATATTATTGATAGTAGGAAAAGGGAGATATTGGTTGTCCAATCTATGCATTGGGATTTAATAGTTTTATCACCCACCTTTCAGTTGTGGTTAGGGAGCCAAAATGATAAAATTCTAGATTAGGTTCTTCACAAAGGTTGTAGGTTTAGATGTTATTTTTTAAACAAAACTGACCTCGTATAATTTGGAGTTATAGAACTCCAGATATGGACTGAAAATGAAAGAAGGGTCCAACTGTCTTGTACTTTACAAATTTTGTGAGTATTATAACATATAATTTTAGGGGTGTTAAGGGCAGAATTGGTCTTCCGATCCTTTAGTAGAGTTGTAGAACCGTGTCTTATCTTTCCAACAAGCCAAACCACACTTAAAATTGAATTCTATAACTTTACTTACGAATTGATGAGGTAGTTGAAGGAAATAATCGGAAAATGAAATCAAAACATGGTGATGAATTAATTTGAATGAGATGGCAATAGTATGAGAACACATATTGTGATAAAATTAGAAGAGGGTACTAATTGTATCTTTTGATTCTCAAACAGAAGAGATGCCTGGAGTAGGGTCGTCAGGAGTTAATGGGACTCGATCGGTTGGGGAAATAGGTAGGTGCATCACACCTTGTCTTTTCATTTTATGTAAACTCATTGATAAATTTCAAAATTTATTGTTTTATTGCTTCGATAAATATTTGAATGAATATGAGTACCTTGTATATATTGATGTGTATCAACTAGTTATTATACAATTGGAATGGATACAAGTACCTTACGTACATTGATATGTATCAAACTTGTGATGATATTATTAGAATGAATAAGAGTACCTTGCGTACAACGGTATAAATCGATTAGTTAAGATAATGTTTGAATGAATATGTGTACCTTGCGTAGATTGGTATGGATCGAGATAGCTAGGATAATGTTTGAACGAACATGAATACCTTGTGTGCATTGTTATGTATCAAATTAATTATGTTATTATTAGAATGAATATGATTACCTTGCATACATTGATAGGTATTGAATTAGCCATGATAACTTTGAAATAGACGTGATTATCTTACATACTTTAGTATGGAATATGTATACACAATGACTAGGAGATTGGAGGAGAAATGATAGATAATTGGTCATCGTAGTGTCGGTGGCTAATGATACGTTATGATGATACATAACACCATGATGAGGGTGGCTAAGGGCATAAATTGATGCTTGGCACTGTGATGAGGGTGACCAAGGTTATGTGAATGATGTTTAGTGACCATAGTGTTTGTTACAATGTATATGATGTTAATAAGAAGAATAAAAGGGAATCGGTATAAATAGAAGGTTGAGAAGACATTGATTAGCTATCCAAGTTTGGATAGCTAATGGTATCGATGAGGTTCCATTGGTACCGACATTTCAGATGACAGTAATTAGCTATCTGGGTTTGGATAGCTAATGGTATCGATGGGGTTCCATTGGTGCCAGCATTCCTTAAATTGATTAGTCAATCCCGAGTAATTGGGTGACTAATGATGTTAGTAAAGATTTCTAACATCGGCATGGTTACTCCTGGTTAAGGGAAAAAAATAAGTTGAATAATTATTCTAGGTCGTGAATAGTTAATGATATCAACGGGTCCTATTGGTATCGACAACCATTTCTGGTGTGATTAGCTACTCCAGGTAAGGAGGCTAATGATAAAAAGGGTTCTTGACATTGACAACTTTGATGGTATACCAGATGTGAATAAGAATTGATTAACTATTTTGGGGTATAAATAATTAATGATATCAATTGGTTGTATTGATATCGACACTTAAATGGAATTGATTAGTCTAACCCGATATTGGGAGACTAATGATACTAATGAGATTCTATAGTATCGGCAATTACCTTTCAAAAAATGAAAGAGAAAACATTGATTAGTTATTCCAAAAGAATGAGATAAGCTAATGATACCAAGAGAGGAATATCTTGGTATCAAGTGAGAATTGATTCATAAGAAGATGATGTTCGAAACTATTGAGTTGTATTGAGATTTCCAAGATGAAATTATTTTCAACAAATGGGATAGGATATTAGATGAATATTGGTAATAGATGGAAAATGTATGTTGTAAAAGTGGTCTATGCCTAATTTTATTTATCAAAAGAAATTCTATATAAATCATTACATGTCATTGTTATTGTTTGTTACTACCTTTTTATATTTATATCTACATGTTAATTTTTATTTCCAGGTTCATTAGGGTCGCGTCAAGAGTTATCTTAGTTTAGTTACCTTTTTGCTTTCGGCCATGTAATGATTTGTAAATTAAGAGACTTATCTCCTAAAACTTGAAATGTAATATTAACCCGTACATTTGGATGTATGACTTTAATCTAATGTTTATAATTCTATGTGCCTATTTAACCATGCATGTTTATAGTTGTAATCAAATCCTTCACTTGAATAACATTTTATGATGTTATTATGCAAGATATAGTTTATATGATGTAACAATTGAATTATACATTGTTATTTTGTGAACTTGAATTGTATAATGTTATTGAATAAGATGTGTTGTGTTGGTGATGATGAGTTGAGTTAAGATCTAGGATGATTGGATCAGATTGTGAAATGAAATTGGAAGTGTAATATGAATTTGTCGATAACTTGGGACCTCCTCATATAGAGGAGACTCTACTAAAATTTTGGTAGAAATTTCGGTGGAACTTGTATATAAAAATAACAATGATGAAAAAAAATCACGGTTGTTACACCTTCTCTTTACGCAACCAGTCCCCATGCCAGATCTCTATGACCAGTTAGGGTTCTTAGTGATCAAAATACTAAGTGGCAACTCTCATTCCCTTTTTCCACTAATAAAGGACAAGAATTCCTTGTATTTTCCATTTCCCAACCCGAGAGGATGTTAGCTGTGATATCACACACGTGTGACAACCACTCTCGTGAGCCACCAGGAATCTCCATTGTGTATATAACAACCAACCACATAACTCAGGAAGCTCTGACTAGTACTAGCAATTTCAAACTAACCACTTACCCTCTCCCATGGTGACTGTAGCACTTATAAGCAGCAGAGAGAAGAACTAAAGAGAAAGAGGAATTACAATAGAAATAGAACAAAGTAGAAATTTCAACTCAGCCGATCTTCTTTCTCTGGTAGCCGTGAGCCTCACCATTGGGGTTAGCAGGAAGAGGAAGGACTGATCTACCATACTGAGGTCCTCACACGATTTGAGGTCTCGTCGGCATGACGCACCAACAATGGCAGTTCTCTTCTAGGGCGTGCAACAGACACAATGCCATTGATCAACCTACTTCCATCAAATTCCAAACATCTCTAGGCATTCTCAAAGGTGAAATATTAATGTTAAGATTGAAATTTGTTAATGTTGTTTGGTTTTATGAACATAATTTTGAGGTGATGAGAAAGTTGTTTGATTTGGAGTTTTGTTATAAATATAATATGATATAAGTATCATGTGAAAATAATAAATGAGCATTATTGATTTCGATTGTTTGATTAAAAAATAATTGACAAGTATGAATTGTGATTTTGAAGATATGATAGACAACATGTACATTTTTTTATAAAAGAAATGTTGATTAGAAATTGTTTGTTAATAGGCTATGTCCATATAAGAAATTAAAAACATGCAAAATGTGTGAGATATTTGTTTTTGGAAGTTAATTGGATGAATATTATAAGATGGTTGAATATAACCATAAAATTTAAAATTTTTTAGATCATTGTGAAAATTCTTGCAATGAATATATATGGACCACTTATTTTTATAAAAATAACGATTGATTAATTAACCCAAGATTGTATGGTCTAACCTTAGGCTTTGTCTTTCAGGTGTTGATTAATAAAGAAAAATAAAAAATAAAAATAAAATTGTCCTTGTATTAATTGTTTCTATCAATTGATTAATTAATCCAAAATGGAATGGTCTTATACTAGGTCCTGTTTTTTTGGATGTTGGTTATCGAGTAACAAGATCAATTAATATTTGATCGATGAATTAACTATTTCTATTAATTACTAATTGACCCATGATGATATGATCTAATATTGGGTTTTGTTCTTCTAGTGTCGATAAGTGAATAATAGCACCAATTAATACATGATCTCTAGGATATTAACCAATAAAATTAAGTAGCCCAAGATGGAATGGTCTAATAGCGGGCCTTGTTCTTTGATTGCTACATAATGAATAATATGAATTTTTCAACCCGCAATAAGCCTCATATATAGGTGTGCTCATCATTTCCAAATAACTGAGGATAGAAAGGTACAATAGTAAAACTTGTCCTTTAAATGTTTTCTAATAGATAATAAGAACTATACATCGAATAACATACATACTAGTTTAGGTGAACCACAAAAAAAAAACACATTTATCATTAAAAACAAATAACAATGCAGCTTACCTTGAATAGGATGTATAGGGTTATGTCTATATTACTTAATACATAACCAAACCCTTACATAGAACCTTTAAAGATCAGTTAGGGTTTCTAGTTACCATAAATCTAGGTGACGACTTTTTTTCACATAGCTCGCCTCAATGTTCACATGCAACATAAGTTTGACCAAGTGAACCGAGTTACAAGTTGACCCTTTAAGTCACTCGAGTTTGACTGGATCATTGTCCACTTCTGTTCAGAAGAAAATCAAACCAAAACAAGGTTTTGGGTCAACGAATCACGAACACATCCTGTTGGACTAGACCAAATTTAATGACTATGACTTACATAACTTCTCGTAGAAATTGCACTTGGATCTAAGTTTTTTAAGGTAAAAAAATATTATAAAAATAGCACAATTAATTAGTTGCATTGTTAGGAACGATTCAACCATATAAATTACGTTGTTCTCAACAATACAATTCAGTATGCTACACTGTTAAGAATATCGTAAACCTTGTCATAATCTATTTTTTGGTTATTCCTCAAATTCATTTTTTCTCTTTCAAAAAATAAAAACAAAATATTCAAAAAAACCAAAAAAATAATAATAGTGAGAAGAGACTGCTAGAGCGCCCAGAAAATAGCTATAAATTGGTTGAGAAGGCTCAAAAAATTCAAAGATTAAAATTTGACAGTATATTTTATAGATGAAGTGCCCTGTTGACAAAGAAAAATTCAATTTGAGGAAAAAAGTCCAAAATCAGATGTTTATGGACTCAATTAAATTTTATTGGAGGTTTAATTGAATTTATATAGGGTTTGATTATAAGAAAAATTATTTTTAAGCCAATTTAAGCTTTAATTGGAGGAAATTAAGGTTATGGGTCAAAGTACAATTTTTTAGAGTTGATTTAGTCAAATCAGGGGCTTAATTGAATATATATTAAAGTTTGATGGCCAATTAGGAACTTGATTGAAGAAATCCAAAACCAAGGACCAAATTGAAAAAGACGTGTAAATAAAGGAACTGGAATTGACCAAATCAGGGGTCAAATTAAAGAAATTGGAAGTTTATTGATCAATTAAGGATCAAATTGCATAAATCCAAAACCAAGGACCAAAGGAAAAATGCGTCGAAATCTGGGGTTTAAATTGAAGTTCTTCATGGGTAAAATTGAACAAAATTAAAAGTTTAAAGCCAATTAGGGGTGTTGATAGAGAATTAATCACAAATTGAAGGACTAAATCATAAGATACTATTCACCTTCTTCTCCAGCGAGGCTGGTTGGGTGGCCACATTCCCAAGGCATTTGGCGCCTCGTTTCTTCACCAAATTGGATGCAACGTACAAGAAAACAATCCTGTGATACCTGACTACACGCTAGTCTAAGCCGTTCGGGTTGATCGAGGCTGTAGAGGCGGTGGCACCGCCCCAAAGTGGCCAACCCGACCAGCCATTTTTCCTGCAAAACTGACAGTTCATCATTGCTACTTTGAGCCAATGGTTGGGATGCTTTTGGGTCGAACCAAGGGCTGAGATTTTGTACTAGAAGAGAAAAAGTGTCCCTATTCCACCGCCTATAAATAGATTTTATCTTCATGCTCAGGGGGTGGAGAAATATGGGTCCGACCCAATCATAAATTTTTTTAAAAAAATATTTTGAATTTTTATACTGTAAAGATACAAATGCAGTATTAAAATAGATGGTTTTCATCATAACATTGCAAAAAAATTTATAAAACAACAAAATATTTTGTTTTCATGCATACAGCCAATTCTCTCTAAGATAAAAAAAAAATTATATCATTTTTTCTTATACAAAAAAAAACATAAAAATTTAAAATATGTTTTAGCATGCATTTTGACTTTAATAACAAATTTATTAGAGCCATGAGAACTAGGCCAATATTTTAATATCCGGGATTACGAATTTATACGTAAAATGTACTCCCGATATTAAAAAGGTAGTTTTTTATTTGACGTTAGCACAATTAGGTTTTACCCGATAAGATAAGGACCTCATTACCAAAGAGGACTTTTCTTGAGCCATAGATAGACCAAAAATTAGAGAACACAACAAGACCTTAGTTTTTATCAAACAATAAAACAATGCTGCTTACCTTAGGTAGGACGTATTTGGGTACTAATACCTTCCCTTTACACATCCAGTCCCCGTATTCGATCTCTAAGACCAGTTAGGGTTCCTGGTGACCAAAATACTAGATGGCGACTCCCATTCCATTTTTTCCACTGATAAAAGACAAGAATTCCTTGTCTCCCCATATTTGCCAAGATAGACACTCCACACCTGATGATGAGGGTGGTGGGCGATCGCCACGACGCCGCACATGTGCGACAAACCTATTGAAATATATATTTTTATTTTAATTTAGAATTTTAAATATTTTTTTTTCGCTACAAATCAAAATAACTAATTTATTGATGTCATATTATTCTCAATAATTATGATAATTATCAATGAAAATGATTTGTTATAATCAATTTATATTTCAATAGGATTCCTTAACTTATGAATTAATAATTAAGATAATTATCAATGAAAATGATCAGTTGTAGTAATTTTAAATTTCAACAAGATTTCTTAATATATATGTTAGTTGTAGTGAAATTAAATTTTCTTTAACTTTATAGGTTAATTAATAATTATCAATGAAAATAATTAGTTGTAGTCGATATAAATTTTCTTAACTTGGTTAATTAATAATTATCATAATTATCACACCATGACAAATGCGAGACTCTTCAAAATTGAAGGAAAAAAATAATAATGAAGTCACCACCTAGTAATAAAAAAAAACTAGAAATCCTAAAATAGACATCGGTCAGTAGGTATTGAGTTAGTTATACCTCAGGGAAGATCGATGTCACCTTTACCGCATCCTTTCAAACGAAAGGTTACCTCCACAATGTTTTTTTCTAAATTTATTCTATGCATACTATTAATTATCTAAATCTATTCCTATTTTTGTTTGTGATTTATATTAATAAAAAATTAATGTTGGTCCTTAAGAAAAGAAGACTCGTCGATAAGGGAAAATCTTGACGTTAATCCCTAAAAATAGATAATTTCATCGATTTGGAAAAAAATATTAATGTTAATCTCTACTTTATGTTTTTTAAAATACGTCCACACACAAAACCCTTCATACTGAAAAACTAAACATATAAGAAAAATCAAACATCCACATTAAAATTTCATAACTGAGGGCATCATACCCCACAGTTGTCACACCACAGTGTAAATCTCAATACTTTAAATATCGCAAACATTCACATTAATACATAATCAGTCTCAATCAATAAGCATTTCATCATAATGTCTAACAACATAATAAAAAATTATTCAAAAAATTAATTTAGGCCTCAACAACCTTTTAGAGTGGCTAAAGTTAATCAAAACGATTGGAATTGGGTGAAGAAGCTATTAGATTATTGAGGGCAATATTGGCATATGACAACCACGTGCTAGTGTGTGATAACAATTATTGGTGGTATCTGGTCCCATGCGCCAATGATGGTCACAGAGGTGGTTAGTTGGATCAGGTCTGCCACTATATTCTTTTATCTTCCACATTGGTGGTGTAGTCCACCACTCTTTGACGAGGGAGATTGAGCCACTTGAACATTTAATTTCTCTCTCTTGTTTTCCTTCTCTCCCCACCTCTATTTTCACTGTTACTACCTTGCTACTACTAGTTAAGAAGCTATTGTAATGATGTTGGAAAGAGATTACAGCATTGATAGTGGTGTTTTGTTTTGGTAAGTGAGATTGATGGTGTTATCTATTTTTGGGTCTCTAGATAAAAAGGAGAAAAAAGAAAAAAATCAAGAAAAAAATTGTTGGAAGAAAACTAAAAAAAATATAGCAATAAGAAAAAGACACGGGGGCGCCCAAAAATGGCCAAAGATTGGTTAAGGAAGTTCAAAAATACAAAGATTGAAATTTGATAGTATATTATTGATTGATGAAGGTCATATTGACAAAGAAAATTGAATTTGAGGAAGAAAAGTCTAAAATCAGATGTTTAAGGACTCAATTAGATTTTGTTGAAAGATTAATTGAGTTTACGAAGGTGATTGCAAGAAAAATTAATTTTTAAGTTAATTTTGGCTTTAATTGGAAGAAATTAAAGTTTGAGAGTCGAATTATAATTTTGAGGTGTTAATTTGATCAAATCAGGGGTTTAATTGCATAAATATTGAAGTTTGATGGGCAATTAGAGACTTGATTGAAGAAATCCAAAACCAAGGACCAAACTGGAAAAGGTGCATGAATATAAGACCCGAAATTGACTAAATCAGGGGTTAAATTAAAAAAATTGAAAGTTTTTTGATCAATTGAGGGTCAAAATGCACAAATTCAATACTAAGGACTAAAGAGAAAATGATGGCCAACATCAGAGGTGACCTTTGAATTTGATAAGGATGCAATTGAATTAATTCTTAAAATCAAAATTACAATTGAGGACTTGATGAATAAATAAAAAGCTAAAGACTAATTTGGAAATTGATATGTTTTGGCGCTATTTTCATTTAAATGAAACGACACATTTTGTACAAAATAACGTTGTTTCATTCACTATTCATATATATATAAAAAAAGAAGCTTGTTTTGAACTGCATTGTGCATCTTCTTCTTCCATTGACGTGCAAAGGCAGGGGAAAGTTTTTCTTCCCCTTATTTGCAGTGTCTCTCCTCCCGCTATTCCAAAAACCCTGACATAACCCACACCCACTCATGATCTACCACCATGATAAAAGGGCAGGGAAGACAAGCCCTGCAGGCAACTCTAGGGTGATTGCACAGAGGCCGCCCCAGCCACCCTACCCCGTCACCATGACCAGACAAGGGTAGGGTTGCTCTCGCTCCCCTACCACGAGGTGATGAGGGAGAAAAAAAAGGGGGATGACGAGAACAAAAGAAGAAGAAGGAATGGGAAAAAATAGAAAGTAGGAGAGGGAAGGAAAAAAATGAAATAGGAAAAAATAGAGAATAGAGTTTGTTGGGCTGAAATCGGCCCAACCCTATTTTGGGCCGATATTGGCCCAAGTTTGTTGGGCCAACCTCGGACCAGTTTGTTTGAGCCAAATCTCAGCTCAACCAGGGTGGGTTCAGCTCACATCATTGGGCTGGGCCCAACCCAATATAATTTTATAATATAATATTAATATTATATATTATTCAAAAAAACAAAATGTTCCAAGAATTTTCAAAAAAACTTTTCAAAATATTTGTGATTTTTTCGTGTATTTTTCTATCAATTTTAATTAATATTGGTTTATATTTTTATATTGTAAAAATACAAATTTGGTATTAAAATACACAGTTTTCTCCGTGTGTGTGTGTATTTGAAAAACAAAACAAATGCTTTGTTTTCATGCATACGACCAAGTCTCTCAAAATATAAAAAAATATTTCATATCGTATTTTCATGCAAATAATTTTTTTAAAAAAAACATGTTAGCATGCATTTTGAGCTTTAATAACTAGTTTATTAAAGCCGTGAGAACTAGATCCATGTTTCAAAAATATAAAAAAAAAATATTTTGTGTTTCTTTTAGTTTCTGAGATTACAAACTTTTATATATAGACATTAGAACAATTAGGTTTTTACCAATATTAAAAATATAGTTCTTTTATATATAGATTTTAGAACGGTTAGGTTTTTACCCGATAAGATTAGGATCTCTTTACTGAGGAGATCTTTTCTTAAACCTTAGACAAACCAACAATTAGAAAACACAACAATACTCTAGTTATATCAGACAATCGAACAATGCATCTTACCTTTGGTAAGGAGTATTAGAGGTGTTAATACCTTCCGTTTACGCAACCAGTCTTTGTGCCCAATCTCTAAGACCAGTTAGGGTTTATAGTGATCAAAATACTAGATGACGACTCTCATTCCATCTTTCCACTAATAAAGGACAAAAATTCCTTATCCTGTCCATTTCCCCACACCACATGCCAATATGGAATTTCAGGAGGATGTTCGTGCGAAGTTGCATCATGTACGACAATTGAGAAAAGGGATGGTTGGATTTTGGTCTCCACTTGAGTTGTTTTGGTTGTGATATTGGTGATCGATGTTGCTGTTATCATTATTAGTGTATGTCATTGGAAGATGTTATCAGTGGACAGTGAATTAAGTGTTCCACTATTAATAACAAATATTGAAATTAATTCAATTAAACATAATTAACGAACAATATAATTAAATTGCATAAAGTAAAGTGTAAAAGGATAGGAATTGTAAATTCAGTTTTTAACATGGTTTTGGCAAGTCTATATCCACACCTCAAGCACCTAAATTGGTCTTGTGTATTTTGTTCTTTCACTAGTCCAAGTTGAAGATTACAATTGTCACTTGATGAATCCACACCAAGATTTTACACCACTTGAAGATATTCTTCTTATGACAGTTTGAACCTGCTGAATCTTGAACCAATATTAATCCTATATATATAGAGTAAAGTGTTTGAGTTCATTTTAATTATGCCATTAAACTAAAATATAAATATTTATATCATTACTGAAATGAACAATTAATTCTTAGATTCTCATTTGATCTTTATTTGCTTTGGCGGCTAGGTTTTAGAGAAGAAGGAAGACTTTTTTTTTTCTACACTCTCACTCCATTTTTTTTCTTTCTCTATCTTAAATTTTTCTTCAAGGGTTGCCAGGGTTTCTTACCCACTTTTTGTTTTCCCTCTAATTTTTCTATAGAGGCTAGAGTTTTTTTTTACATCTCCCCCTTTTTCTTACCTTGCCTTTCTATTTATAGGCAATGGGGGAGGTTCTAGAATCTTTATAGGTAGAACAATCATATCCTTTGATTTTTTTCGGTACATTTGACCCTTCATCATTGTTGTATATTTGGCACAACATGCTCGTGTTCTATAAAGCTCACACCAAATCTTAATCATAAAGAGTGGGAATGAGAGAGAGAAAAAAAAAGAACAAGAAGAAGAAAATGGGGCTGAAAAACTTCACTGCCATTTTTCAAAATCAGACGACCCGTTTCCTTTCAAAGGGTAGCCAAAAAGTTCCCGTACACACCCATTAGCGAGCTTCTTCTCTTTACCAAAAAAAAAACTAAAAAAATTAGATCATCATTTTCAAACCACCTTCTAGCTAGAACTGGAAACAAAAAAACAATACAGACTCTCTCATCAGCGCTGTCTCTTTACGCCACCCTCGAGTTACTACTATCTTGCCCCACTTTGACTCAAGGAACCATAGCCGCTGCTTCCACAGTACCATTAACCTGAGGTGTTTATTACCGGAATCATAACACAAGGCAGGCCAGGAGCCCACTCACATCGTCCATGTGCATCTTCAGCGTGCTCGTTTTACACTCTTGCCTCTGACCTCTCTGGACTTAGCTTTATTCAAGCACTAGCCACTCAAAAAAAGAGTGAAGATGAGGTACGGGATATCCAGTGGAGCTGTCTCCATCATAATCACTCAAGGTATAAAGCTTCTACCTATTCTCATTTAGTTGTAATCTTTTACATGTGCATGCTACTGCAAAGGCAAGCTCCCTTTTTTCCTTTATGTGCTATGAAGTTAACATATAGTGTTGTAAGGTGTGTGGATCTTTTAAGTCCTAACCTGGTCACGGGTGTTCTTTCACTTGCTACGGGTACTGGAGGGGATGGGGTGTGATTTTTGCTTCAAACGCATATGGTCTTAAGAACTTGATTGCATGTCCTAAGGTCATGTTAAGAATGCTCTTACCCAAGGAAAAAGATGTTCATAAGTTTAGGGGTCATAGGTTTTCCTTCTTCTTTTTTTTGTGTCATTTGAAAATAAAAATGCATAGGACTGTCAGGGAGTTTTTCCATATCATGCT
>Ga0325402_1004939_pt1 | contig 12405 bp, 8 predicted proteins | sample PopdelMetagenome_22_FD_207212 | JGI IMG/M metagenome (GOLD analysis project Ga0325402, IMG submission 207212) | Populus deltoides microbial communities from Bellville, Georgia, United States - Xylem-PdKOR-R3 | ecosystem: Host-associated > Plants > Phyllosphere > Stem > Wood/Secondary xylem... | reverse complement strand
TATTAAAGCTTTAATGAGACCTAATAGTCCACCAAAGATCTTGGAGTCAAAACCACTTGATATAACCTAAAAAATAGGTTGTAAGTGAAGGCGAGTAGAAGTGAACAAATCTCACATTAAGTAAATTATAACACAAACTCTACTATTATAGGTTTTTCTATCCTGACCATACTCTTCAGCATGAAAAATATATTCATTGATAAAATACATGTTATAACACTTGCCATTTCTTTCAAGACCTAAACATAATAATTCAAACTATCAATATCAATCTCTCTTTTGATAAACCTTATATATATGATTATAACCATTAACAATTAAAGAGAAAGGTGTAATGCAATTAAATATTATGAGTTAAGAATTATTAAGTAGTGTTTACATGTATTTTGAACCACGTGGAAAATTATTCATCTTATAATTGAGAAATTTCAGATTTAGTTGTATGTGAATTTTAAGATAGTAAAATTAAATAATGTTGCCTATGAGAAATTCCTTAATCTATTAGTTTATGAGAATATAAGAGAATTTTTTTAAAAAATTAACAACATGTTAATATTATATTTACTGAATAAAATGTCTCAATTCATCGTAATTAAATAACATAAAATTATTTGCATGTTTTAATTCAATTTTTATCAAGTATCTTTCCTTATTGTATTTTTTTATACAGGTCATTAAGGATGGAAAGATATTGACAAATTCTCACTCGAAGGCACTTCTCTATCATCATGATATCTTCGAACACAATTGATTCTTGTTCTCAAGTGAGGCTCAAAATAGTACTAAATAAATGTTTAGATATATTTAACAATATAAACCTCACATATCAAAGCCTCAACATGTGCTTTATTTTTAACTTTACCTTAAGATTGAGTAAGTATTGGCATAGAATTAAATAAATTTTTTAAATTGATAAAAAAAATAAAGAGAATAAAAAATTTAATTAAAATGCATATATAATCCTTAACCCCTCAAATGGATACATTCATTTGTACCAGACAGGACCTCCAATTTTTTTCTCAAACAATATATGTATGGGTGGATATTCCATTAAGTTGAAGAAGGACGAAGGGAATATCATCTCAAGTTTATATACTATTTAGACAATATTCATTTCAATTTTGTCCATGTGTTAGATATGCAACTTTTTATAGCATATATCTCTAAAAAAATGATTGATCTTTATGAGTGCATCTCAAATCTCTTTTGAAAATAAATCCTGGTAAACAAATGGAATAAATGTTTGTATAAACATGTGGTAGTCATGAATCTTTATACCATACAATCTGTATCCTTTAAATTTACTAATCCAGATATGTTCAAAACATATTCATCAGGAAAACGTAGATTCTTAAGCTATTAGTAAACAAGTAACTATGCATTATTGTCTCAGATGAAGCTAGCTTTGGGCTTGGCACCCCATAACCCATCATAAACCAATTCTATATTCTTATGGTGAAAAAACAAAGGTGCATTCATTATATCATTTATGTTGTCATTTGTCTTCCCTTCCACGTCTATCACTATTTTTAAACGTGCTATTTTTGATATGCAAAACATCTAGATTATGTGGAAGGAGATTAGTCTTCCAATAAGAAAGCTTCCAAAAAAAATACTCCACTTTACCCAATTGTAAATCACACCAAAATCAAGAAACTTTTGCTTACCAGATAGAAAACCAAACGCAATGCTCTCATACTGCAATACCACATCATACAATTCTTTACCCAGCAATACTAGCAGTGCAACATCCATTTCAACACTACCTACAAAAAAGTCTTTTATGTTTTTTATATACTTATAATCAGTTAGCAAGAAACTCTGAAGGTAATAAAACAAAAGGCTTTACCACTGTTTGTTAAGGTGAAAGCTTTGTTATTTTCTATATCGTATAGACATGCTAATTTTCTAAATTTGATCTAACCAAAAACAATCTCGTACACATGAAAATCATTGATAGTCCATATCAAAGCTACCTTCTTTTGAAAATTCAATTTGCTTGAGACATCATATATCAAAGTCCTGAATAACCACAATTGATTCATCTCATCAATTAATGATCGAAGACAAATATCAATATTTCTACATAGACTATTAGCATCAAGTATGACCATAGATAAGAACATGAAGTCGGCCTCATACACATCTCCGATAGCAAGTTGTAAACTTTAAGTATTACCAGTCAACAAGAATATGATGTAACAAATGACCCAAATGTATTGAATCCGCCTATACATAACATAACATATATATTCTGTGGTTCCATTAAAAACTGAGGATGCACCATACTAAATTGATTCCAGGCTTCACCATTAAAAGGGTGCACCATGACTTCATCCACTACATTCTGTGAATGATGTCATATCATGTGCTCAACAATCTTTGAAGACTTGAATAACCTTTGCAGTCTAAGAGTGATTGAAAAGTATCTTAGTTTTTTATATGTGACAAGAGTCCTTTCCTTACTAGTTCTAGATTTATAATGAGCATGCCCACAAGTTCTACACTCGGTCAAATTTGTATTTTTAGTACAACATGCAAAAGTTTAGACAGATATTAATTCTCTAGTATCCTAAACCAAAAGGTTTCATCATTGATTTAACAACATAGAAGTTCTTTTTCAGTCTTTTCCTTTCTAGTAAATTGCTTCTCATTCATTCGATGATTATATTGTAACTAACCTTACTCGGCCTATGATCTAACTTGATGGTGAACACTTGTGCAATGACCAATAATTTACTATTATTTCCACACTCATCCTATAATGGTTCATCAGAATCTTTCAAAAGTTAAAAAAAAAAAGCTTGTTATGTATGCATTTGGTTCTTCATTTACAATTGAACATTCACTTGCATAACTATAATTTATTCTCATTGCATCCATAATCATACTCCTATAACAATTATTATTATCATTTATAACTTCATGCATGTTGCTAGAACTAGAAGTTGACGTAACCATCTTTTCTACCATGGTCTCGTCAGGAACATATGGTTCTCCATGTGCAAATCAACAAACGTATTTTTCCAATAATGTTTTTGCAGAAGATGCATCGTAACAATATCTGGAATGAAAAACTTTTAATTGTACATCTCTTACATAGACATCTAATACCGCCTCTACTAATATTTTTATTAGATAATACATAATTAATAAAACCCTCAACCCTATTACAATATTCCATCATGCGTAAGTGAAACTCGATACATCCAATAATGATCATCCATTACTTATATGAAACATATATAGAATATTGATGACAACATATTTTAATTAGCAATGTTAACTATACAAATTATTAGTACCTAATTAATTAATTAATTATCATTGGTTAAATTCAAAATTATTCAATCTATTTTAACAGTACCCTTTAATGATTATCATTTTTCTAAAGAAAAAAAATTCAAATTCCTCTAAATTTACCTAAAATCTCAACCTAATAATAAAATTGATAAAATATGAAATGTACCTATTTAATAACTCATTATTTATTTCATTATAAAATACATAAGTTACAAAATTAAACTCAATTTCATCAAATGACAAACAAATATAATTTTTTAAAAAATTTCAAACAAACCCTAACATTTATAAATTATACAATAAATTTCTATAAGAAAAAAAAGTATAAAACAAGTAAACACACAAACAAACTATATATACCACATAAAAATGTCAAAAAATTAACATAAAAAAATAGGTTACAACAAAAAATAGATGAATTTGCTTACTTGATGTGGCAAATCTTCAAAAAAATAATTGAACTAGAATAGGGATATTGACAAAATAAGTGTTGAGGTGACTGAATTTGTGATGATGAGAGCTTGATTTGTGACAAAATAAGAGGGCAATGGTGCTATTTTCTGTAGAAAAATGAAAAAGAAGGAGAAATAAGGGGGAGAGAGATAGAGAGAGAGGGGATTTGACATGTTACAACTTAAATATTATTGACAAATTCAATGACAAATATTAGGGACTGTTATATTTCATTGACAATTTCGTCTGGAATACTAACATGTCATATTGTTTAGACAAAAATAACAAAGGAATACCTGCTCTATTTTTTTTTTCATTCCTGGATTCCACCTGTAATTCCCTTGGTATTAACTGATGAAAAATTTTCATCGGTGAATACCGATGAAACCAACAACGTCATCTTCTATTGGTAAATGTCACCATAATTTATCAACGATATTTTTTCCATCGGTATTTCTGTTTGTACTTGATAATTTTTTAGTAGTGCTAGGTAACTAGTAAACTTTAAAAGGATAATATAAAAATATGAGGACAAGTTAAAAATAACAAGGTTTAATCTTGTAGATGAAACCTAAACTCAACTATCTAATTTAAAACCTTCTTTCTTAAGGAAAATTAAGTATAGTGAACAATATACAGGTATTGTTAGAGATACAAGAAATCTCAATAAATAATATATATCAAACAATTTATGAAAATAGATCATAACTAGCATGTTAAACAAGAAAAAATGTAATAGCATCTTAGAGAGTGATTTTATCCATCAACATGACAAGTTTAAGTACTAACATTGTGGGTTCCAATATCAAACCAAATTTCATTGAAAGACTTGGTGATTTTTTTAGAATTTGATGAACCACAATTAGATATTCAAAATTTTTAGAGATTTTATCCACAGTTTAAAATAAATTTAATTGAACTAAAAAATCTATAATTAATTGAGACAATTGAAAGAAACACCACAAAACTTTTGAAATTTAGGATTAAAGTTTCATTATTCGAGTTATTTCTTTTAAATAAACGTTCAATTCGATAAAACATTTCTAAAACTCTATTAAATGATTTAGATTTTTGATGTGAAATTTTAGTTTTGATTTATTTATATATTGTTACAGTGAAGCTCATTTACCATTTTGTTTTTACTTTTAAACTTTTTTTTCTTTTCCAATAAGACTCTTCTACATTCTCTAATGAGATGAGATTAAACTAGAAATTATGATTAAAATAAAAAATTAAAAGATAATAGATTAAAATGTAAAACACGAAGAAAACATATGGCTAACCCTAAATTTACAACAATTTTTTCATTTTTATACACAGGTTCATTTTATTTATTTATTGGTCCTGGTATTAGAGAGAGGAGATAAAAACGTGCCTGAAAATGATAGGAAAAGAGAAAGTTATTGGTTTTCACTATTTCGATAACCAAAATGACAAAGCTTGTTTCAAATGGTTCTATTCGATGAGAGGAGTTCGATGGTAGTGGTTTTAGACCTTATTACTTGAAAAAGTGGATTAAACTCAAAATAGGTTTTTTAAGGTTTGATTTTGTGTTTTTGAAATGATTTAAAGGTGTTTTGAGTTGGGAGAGTGATGTATTAATGTGTGTATAATGTGTTTTAGGTGTTTATGGGGTGAAAGATTATAGAGAAACAAGTATCTTCAATTCCAAATTATATTTAGATTTGAGTGGAGTAATTTATTCTATGAAGAGTATCTAAATAATACGCTTTTAATCATAATCAAATAAATATTTTAATGATTTTCAATTTTATATTTCTATTCAATTTAAGTTGTGAATTTAGCATGATAGCTGAGGTTTACCCAAGTAAATCAAAGATGTCATTGTCTTAATAATTAAAAAAAAAAATCTTTAGATACATTAAATTCTTAGATCGTAATCAACATTTTACTTTCAAATAAAAAATACATTACCAATTCTTGCATATTTTTTTTGATTGTTTTTAAACAATTTCTGAATCATGGTGTAATGTGGTCTCATAAATTAGAAATAGCTAAAATAGTTACATTTAACAATCATGATCATGTTAAAATAAACACACATATACAAAAAGTTGAAGCTATACCAAATAGAATTCTAATATTTAGATATCATGTACAAAAATCAGAGTATTATGCAACTTAAAGAAAAAAATGATTTTGTAACTTAATTGATATTCTCACGAACAAACGAATGACAAATCAAAATTAAGTGCTACTTTTATACATTAATTATTGATATTGAAATGGAAAATTTCATATTAGGAAATTGGTAAACATTCCAAAAAAATAAAAAGAAATACAAAAATAAAAAAAAGGAAGCTAGGGTTTCATTGATATTGTATAGTGCAATTAAATACTAAAAAGGAATCTATATAACCTAAATACAAAGAGACTATATATAGGCTAAATAGAGAAAACTCAAAAGAAAATGAAAAGACTTTTCTACTCTTAATAAATAATAATACAAAATAACCATATATTTCTTAACATCTCCCCTCAAACTCACAATGCGGTAGCTACAAACATCGAGAGTTTGCCATTTAGAAAATAAAAATGGGAAATAGAATGCAACATGGTAAAGAAATATACAATCTACAAGAAGAAGAAATAAAGGGCAAAGTAATGGTGTCATGCTTGAGATGATGACAAGTAAGATGACAATCGATCTCAATGTGCTTAGTTCATTCATGAAAAATCAAGTTGTGAGCAATTTAAATAGAACTATGGTTGTCACAATACATAGGAGTGGCATGAGAAAGAGAAACTCTTATATATATTGGTAACCAACGTAACCAAACAATGTTTTTTGTAGTAAATGTCATAGCTTGATATTATACTTCGGTTGAAGATTGAGAATCAATAAATTATTTCTTACTCTCACAAAAAATAAAAGAATCACCCAAAAAGATACAGAAACTAGTAATAGATTTGCAAATATAGGATTGCTGTTATGATCAGTATCAGAGTATGCACGCAACTCTAAAGAAAAGGTGGATGGAAGTAAAAGACTTTGAAAAATTGTACTCTGAAGATATTGTAAAATATGAAGAACAGTTGCCCAATGAATAATAATAAGAGAATTAATAAACGGACTAACAACATGAACAACATATGCAATATTGAATGAGTAATAGTGAGATATATCAAGCTCCCAACAATAGTATGGTATAAAGTAGGGTATGACAAAAGTAAACAATTAAAAAAAGAATATGTTGTGTTAACCTCAATGAAAGTATCTACAATCTTCTTATTAGTAAATTCTAGCCTGCTCAAGAATATCTATAATATATTTTGACTGAGAAAGAAGATAATCTTTGGGTGAGTAGGCTACCTCAATACCCAAGAAATATCGTAGAGAACCCAAATCCTTCATTTCAAAATATTTAGCTAACTTTGTCTTCAAAATTGAAATACCATCAATATCATTACCAATAATAATAATTTCATCAACATATAAAGACATAATAATACAACCTGCATAAGTGCACTTAACAAAAAGAACAGAATCGTGACTATTAGAAACAAATCTAAGGGAAGAGATCACAATATAAGATTTCTTAAACCAAGCATAAGGTGCTTGTTTGAGACATATAATGCTTTCTTGAGCTTGAAAACATACCCAGAATAATGTGAAACACTAGGAGAGGGTGCCATATAAACTTCTTCTTAAAGATCTCTATTCAAAAAAGCATTTTTAATATCAAATTGAGAGATATGCCACTAACAAATAGAAACTACTGCAATGAGAGTATGAATAGTAGTCATTTTTTCAATAAGAGAAAATGTCTCCATATAATCTATACCATATTGTTAAGAGTATCATTTTGTAACAACAACACTCTTACCAAGAGGAAGATGAACTTAATCCCAAGTATCTGTTTTATGTAAAACTGAAAGTTCCTCATCTATAGTTTATTGCTAAAGAGGATCAAGAATTGTCTTTTATTAGAAGAAAGCTTAGAGAAACAATGAATAGAAGATAAAAAGGTAGTAAAAGATAAAGAATAACAAGAATATGTAAATTTTGGTAACTTTATGGAATTACAAATATGTATGGATTGACGTAAAGATAGATCTACAATCTCAAACGGAGCTTAGCTTCAAGTGTACCAGAGAGTAAAGTGTCAGTACCTGCATAATGATTAGTACGAATTGATCGAGTAGAATGTAAAGGTAACGGGGTAAGAACACAAGAAGAGGGATTTGAAGTACTAAGAACCTAAAATGATAAACTATCAGAATTCTTAGAAAATAGATCTATACGAATAAGATCAGATATGATCAAACTATGAGTAGATATATGAACATGACGAGATCCATAAATTAACAGAGATCTTGATAAAATAAGTCATGCTATGACAGAACATCGGAGACACATAAAGTTTCTGAGTTATTGGATCAAAACACTTGTGAAATACAACATGACGAGACACATAAAGTTTCTGAGTTATTCGATCAAAACAACAACATTTTTTTTAAATCTTTATCATAATTAAGAAAGACACAAATAGCAGATTGAGAGGACAACTTGTTGTGTTCTACATGAGGACAAAAAACAAAAAAAGTCCAACCAAAAACTCTAAAGAAAGAATAATCAGGGGCATAACTATATAATTTTTTGGAATGAGAAAAACCTGAAATATAAAAAAATAAAATTATATTAAACAAACCTAAAGTAGTAAGGATAACTTCACCTCAAAACACACCAAGAACAAAAGCAAACAACAAAAGAACGAGTAGTTTTAAGAATGTGCCTATGTTTTTTTTAGCAACACCATTTTGCTCTAGAGTATCTATACACAAAGTTTGGTGAATAGTTCCACCTAGGGAAAACAACATACAAAATTTATTAGAGGTGTATTCTCCACTCAAATCATACTTAAAACATTTGATAATAGCAAAATATTGAGTTTTGATAAGAGCACAAAAGACTGTATATATCTTAAAGAATTCATAATGATGTTTGAATAAATAAATCCAACAATAATGAGTATGAGTATCAATAAAAAAAATATAATATCAAGACCTTCTTTTGTAGCAATAGAAGAAGGTCCTCATACATCATAATGAATCAAATTAAATAGAGATGAAGAAACATAAATACTTCTTTTAAAAGGTAAAGTAGAAAATTTAACCAGTTTACATCTATTACAATCAGAAATATCACAAGTTTGTAGATTTTCTAAAGCTCATGTGGATGCCAAAAATCTCAAAGGAGAAGAAGAAACATAACATGGACAAGAATATCATAAATAAAAACTAGAAGAATAAAAACTCAAACAAAAAAAAAAGACAAATCAGCACTACTAGCAGCAACAACTAACACTTTTGACTCATTTAAAGTATATAGTCCCCTTTTCCTACAATTTGTCTCAATCAGCTTTTAAGACTGTAAATCCTGCACATAACAAAAAAAAAGAGGAAAAGATGACTAAATAATTACTAGAATCACATAACTGACCAACAAAAGTAAGATTCAATATGAGTTTTGAAATAAAATAAATATTAGGGAGAGACAAATGATGTATGACAATAGAACCAACACCTATTAAAGGCATAGAACTGCCATCAATAGTCATGACATGAATAGAAGACGAAGGAGACACAAAAGCAAAAGATAAAGAATCTAGAGACATATGATGTTAAGCACCAAAATCCAAGACCCATTCAGAATATAACATACTTGAAGAACGATAAGGCAACTGACTTACGAAAGAAGAAGCAGATATAACTTGTGGTTGTAAAGAGAGAAACTTTTGAAATTTCCCAGTCAGAGTACTATGATCAGTGAAAGGACTTGATAAAACTACTGTTGCAGTATTAGACTGTGGTGGTTTGTAACCTTGAGATGATCTATAAGCATTAGATTGTGATTGGTTGTCAGTTTTTAAGCTTGAGATTGCTGTTGTGATTTATTTTGCCATTTCAACTTAAGACATTGAGCCTTCTAATGACCTTTTTGCTTATAGAAACTGCACTCATCGAAGACAATCCTTATGTAAAGCTTATTCTAATTATTAAATAGTGGCTTAGAAGGTAGTACTAGTACAAAAGGATTAGAAGTAGAAATAATTCAATTTTCATAATAAAACTGAAGACATATTTCTTTAGCCAATAACTCATTGACAACTAAGTCAACATAAGAAAGTGAAGAACGATGCAGAATTGAACCTCTAAGTCCTTCAAAATTACTACGAAATGCTGTTAAAAATTGTAATAATTATTGTTGCTCTCTACGAGCAATATAGGCACCATATGCTTTTAATTTGTGTTGATTCTGTAAAAGCCAATTGATCCTATAGATCTGTCATAGTAGAATAAAACTCCTGAATACCCATATTCTTCTGATAAAGAGCTCTTATGTCATTCTCCAATTGATATTACTATGAAAAATTTGATTAAGTGAATAACCTTTTGCAAATGATCTCGAACTTCCTTTGTTGTCTCATACTTCGCTAATTGTATGCCTATGAAATGTTGAACAAAGTTATTAATCCAAGTAATAATTTTTGCATTGTTTGCTTCCCAGACATATATCAAAGCATCTTAACCCTTATTAGTATTTCTAAGTTTCACAAAAGTTCCACTAACAAATCCCCACATCTTCTTACTCTTTAGAAAATTTCTTATCATATAACTACAATTCAAGTAATTCGTTCCATCCAACTTCAAACTCACCGACTGAAGCAAATTGTCTATTTCAGTAGCCATAATCAAAAAATAAAGAAAACAAGAACGCAAAAGAAAGGAAAACAAAAAATCAGACTGCAGAAACTGAATGAATACCTTCTTAAAATTGGACGATCACTTAAAAAAAGAATCCAAAGATTCGCAAAAACCGTATTTAAGATTAAGTCTTATTTCATGAAACTTTACTCTAATATCATGTTAAAAAATCAAAAAATACAAAAAAAAAATTAGTGTTTCATTGATATTGCATAATGCAATCAAATACTCAAAATGAACTTGTTTAACCTAAATATAAAAAGATTATATATAAACAAAATAAAAAAACTGAAAAGAAAATGAAAAGATAATTTTACTTTTAATAAATAATAAAATAAAATAAAACATTTAGTTGAGTATTTAAATTTTGATTCTAAAAGGACTGACTTAATATATAAATTGCCTTTCTATAAATAATAAAAAGAAAGGTCTGTATAAATGAATGGCCGAACCCACCATACAGTTATCAGCGGTAATTAATGTGCTGAGATTTTGCAACCACAAAAAAGAAGTAATAAAGCACTGAGATATTTTAAGAAAATGTCAGATGATAATTGGTTACTCCATTAAGAGAGTGGCAGAGCAAGATAGAGTGCGTACAAAAACACGAGCATGGGGGACCGTGCCAAGACTGATGATTGACGCGACTAAAGTACGATGAAAGGCTGCGACAAAGGGCACAGAGCGGGAGCTGAGATCGTCAGCTAGCACCCGCGTAAAAGTCGAGGGTTCCCTCTGCAAAAAGCCATCAACTTTACCCTTCGTTGTTGGGTGGTGGGGGGGGCCCTCTTGATTTATTTATTTTCTAATTTTCTTCAAGATTTGACCTTCTCTGTTCATCTGCTGTCTGAGTATAGTAATGTGTAGCCCACCCGAGAAGGGAGATAATTTGTCGAGGTGTGAGTGTGACACGAGTGTGCAAGGGAGTGGGTTGGGTTTCGAAAGGTGAGATTCTTTAGTTGGGCGGGTGACATTGAAAGACATATTGTAGGGCCAATGGAATGGAGATTTCATTTTCTAGTTACGTTTGTTAGTGTGTTCTTGTTCCTTGCCAGTTAGCATGGAGTGAAAATTTAGAGAGAGAGAGAGAGAGAGAGAGAGAGAGGAAGTGGAAGCAAAAAATCTTAGACAAGGGATGGCTAAATTTAGAAAATTAATTCAGCACTTTTTCTTACACATAATGTACCTGACATGTATGTGTTAGATTTCCTATTATAACAATAGAATCCAAGAACAAATTGGGCAATTATCATAAGAACTACAAAAAAAAAAATGAATTAACACAAAAGCAAATTTTTTTGGTAAAATAGAATACTTTTGAATGTCATGGTTTAACGACGGTGGCTATAATTAATGTCATATTTTTTAACCGTTATAATTAATTAATGTTATGTTTATGAACCGCAACATTAATTTAATTAGCATGTTTATCTTCTCTTTATAATCAATTTATAAAGCAAGTAAGCAAACTCGACATCTTATTTTCTATTGAATGTCATGGTCTATGATGATTTAGGATCCCCATTCAGGTTAAAATATGGTAATGAAAAGTTGTAAAAGAAAGACATTATAAAAGCATTCAAAGAGAATTCTCATTGTAAAAAATTCCGGTATAAATCACCGGATCTAGAATTAGTTCTATCTCTTTCACATGATATATTTCTACTTTTGACTTGTAGTTTGAGTTAAAATCCTTAAACCATCCTCTTAGCGATTCTTGTGATAATCGAAGCATTCAAAAATGATTCTTCTTGTAAAAATTCCCGGCACAAATCACCGGATCTAGAATTAGTTCTATCTCTTTCACATGATATATTTCTACTTTTGATTTGTAGTTTGAGTTAAAATCCTTAAACCATCCTCTTAGCGATTCTTACGATGATCGAAGCATTCAAAATTGATTCTTCTTGTAAAAATTCC
>Ga0325402_1004931_pt1 | contig 12413 bp, 3 predicted proteins | sample PopdelMetagenome_22_FD_207212 | JGI IMG/M metagenome (GOLD analysis project Ga0325402, IMG submission 207212) | Populus deltoides microbial communities from Bellville, Georgia, United States - Xylem-PdKOR-R3 | ecosystem: Host-associated > Plants > Phyllosphere > Stem > Wood/Secondary xylem... | reverse complement strand
AAATCTTTCACTTTTTGGTGAGATCTTTCTTCAATTAAGGGCTTTCATGCTTCATGCCATCTAATGATGTCACATACCTTTCATACTCTAGTGCGATCACTCTCTAGGGGATGAACTTGGTTTTCTTAGTGCAATAAAACCATATTTCATGTATCTGTCCCCTCCACCCTTTAGAATTTTTACTAGGTATGGGTATCACCAAGGGTCACCCTTATTAGGTTCCCCCCAGTCCTTTAAAATATTTTTTAAGTATGGCTTATCCTTAATAGTTTTGCACTAGCTACTTAGAAATTTTTTAAGTATGAGATTTTTCTCCATAAATTTCTCATAACCTCTTAGAAAAATATTCTAAGTATTAAGTCTTTTATATTTCACCTAACCCTTATTAGAATTTTTCTAAGTATGAGTTCCACCATGGTTTCCCTTTACATACTTAGAAATTTTTTCAAATATGGTGCACACCCTTACATACGAGCTTTCTAGTTTATTACCTGAGGTTTCAACCCCTCTTCTTATATGAAGGAAATTTGACGAACTCGTCATGGTAACCAAATATTTTTATAAGTTTTTATGGATTAATACCACAAAGACTTGGAGGGATTACTGATGGATCCCAATAAAATGGACCTAAAAAAACCCTATGAAAGAGGAAAAAGCTAAAAAAACCCAAGGAACATGGGCCCGGGTAAAGAGCCCGAGACCACGCACCAAGAACATGGGCACTATGCAGTGAACTGGGCATCCGCCAAGTGCATATACGCCTAGCAGCGCCATTGTGGGCTCTATCTATCATGCCCGAGCCCAATGTATTTGGGTACAGGCATCATGCTCGGACCCCCTTTCATCTTTAATGGGCTCGGGCACCTTGCCTGATCTTAATACTCGCTAGAGAATTTTTTTTCGGACCTCACATGGGTCCCTTGGTATTTTATACTGATCCAATACATATTATCTTAAGTATAATACAATTCAAAATATCACAATGGTGAAATTACACTTCAACCCCTCCTCTCCATAAAAGAATAAGATTCATGGGCTATAAATACACCATGAATCCTTTAAGTCAAAGGTGCAGAATTTTCATTCTTAACATTTTTAGAATGCATATTTTCAAAGTTTATCTCTCTAAAATATCATTGTACTTTCTCTCTCTATAAAGTTACTGACTTTACCATAAGAGAGTCCTCATATCCATCAAAGATGATCTTTTGTTGGTACTAGCTATATCACATAGCTTACCAAGCACCACCTGCTATTACTACAGTTATTAGACACTTGTTTTATCAGACATTAACTGCTATCACTAATTACCAACCCTCAGGGCTTTTTATATCAAGTCACTAAATACTTTGGCTATGGAAATAGTTCAGAATGTTTGAATAAAAAAATCAACCAATCAACCAATATATCAATCTTATTCCTAAACATCTTGGATTTTGAACTCATCATGTTCAAATTTCTAATAAGAGTTGATTTGATCATTCATGATTTCTTTTGTAGCAATCAAGGAATTTGACGTGAATAGGACCTCATTTTAATATCGTTGAGCAACTATCATTTCTTCCTTAAGAGCTAGAGCTTCCTCTTAGAGTGCTGATCTGCAAATCTTCTTTGAAATTCAACCATCAATAAATATACCGTTTTCATTTCTAAACATCATATTAATACCTGTTTGACTTTAACCCTCCATGTAGGAAGCATCACAATTTGCCATAAATCTTTTTGTTGTCAGGAGGAAAGAGACCATGTTTAGCGAAACATTATATGATATGTTGACATAGTTGGTGCTAGGCATGAAGAGATTGAGTTTTAGAAAACTCCATGTTGTGCATAGAACTCGATAATGTTGGGACCGATTTGCATACCTTCCATGACCTGTTTATTCCTTGCTTTCCAAATCTCTCAACACATGTAGGCTGCACGGGTGACAACATATTCCCCTCATTTACATCTCTAGATGTGTTGAATATCTGAATTGATTTAGGCGTTGACAATCCGGTGTGTAGCCTAACTTGTATGCGAACCAGGCTTCCCTTTCATGATGTTAGGAGAACAATGCACGTGCATTGATTTCTTTCTTTTCTTCGCACATTTGACATTAACCGGAGGGAACGACATATCTTTTAAACAAGTTTTCTTGGCAAGGGAGAGCATCCCTCATCGCTCAATAAATAAATTCATCACTTTTAGTGCAACTCGGATTCTCAAAATTGATTTCCATCTTGAAGCATGAGAGTTAGATCTTGACGTGCTTGAAGCTGCTGTTCTCTCTTCTTACCTGACAAAGCAACCAATATCCTGACGTGACAAAGTAGGTGCCATCGTGATTATAATGCCATATCTTTTTATTATTGGTTGCTAACCACTAGAGTTTTTTGGGCATCTTTGATTTCTTCTCTAGACAAGATGATCCTAGATCATCCCAATCCCTTTGATTCTCTTAGTACCTTTTCCTATTTATAAATCGAAGGCTTAATGGATATGATTTATAAATAAGGGAGGTCATGAACCTAGGTATCCTTTCAATATTAATGTTTCCACCCTAGAAGCTTTTCTTCTTAATCCCAACTACAAAAAATCTCTACGATCTTAATATCAGCCTATCCTTTTTCAACGGCCACGAAATCTGAATAGGGGAAGTAGAATACTTTTTGATGTTCCCACCTAAAGGTCTTGATCTCTACAAAAGATGCGCTAAGCTTGCTTTACTAGCAAAGCAATATTGAACTTCTTAGCATCTCGCAATTCCATTGCGCCTTCGATTTACGATTTCGTGAGCCTATCCCAACTTTAACTATTAACATAACCTAAATCCCATGCCAAATTAATATGTAATAGGCATAAATTAGGGTGGATTACAATAGTGAATTTATATTTTTTTCTATTAAAAAAACCCATTGAATTGGCATACATAGGTAGATTTGTAATTTCATATGTTTATTTGTCATTCTAGAATTATTGAGAGGCATCCTTCCCCTTTCCTAATTTTTTTTTACAATAGATTTACTTTAATACCTTTTAAAGCAAAATATCACTTAACTATGATTAGAGGCATTTTTGGGTTTTTATTTTTTTAAACACAATGCAATGACTCTATCACCCTTAAAATCAAAATTCTCAAAGTATCTTTGGAGGGGCTAATTTGTCATTTCATAATGGTTTTTCACAATAACTATTTGGTCATAGGGTAATGTTGTCATTTGATACATAAAAAAAAAATGAAAATCTGCTAGCGTGTGCGGCTAACTCTAGTAGTTAAAAATCTTGTTATGTCGTTTCATTTGATGTGTCTCAGTGTCATATTCTTACATGGACAGTGTGTGTATGGTGATTCTGTCCAGTTTAGCACCAATTTGATTTTTTTCCCTCTTATCATTTCTCTCTCCTCTACCTTTGTGTGCTGCTCATGAAAAAAAATCACAGTAGCCCTTCAATATCATTTCCCTTCAGATTTAGTCCCTATTCATTGAATTGTAATTGTTTTATTTGAGAAAATCACTTCAAATTAGATTTTTTTTTCAATTTTATCCTTTAGTTTCTCATCTCTCAAATTTGGTCTACATTCTTTTGATTTCTTTTTGTTTGAGATGATTTATAAATTTTATTTATTTCTTGCTATTTCATCCTCATTCTTTTTTTTTAATGTTTGGTCCTCATTCCTTTTTTGCAATTTTTTTTCAATTCTACCATTCAAAATTAAATTGGTTTGGGAATTAGGCTTTTTGCTTGAGCCCAAGTCTAAGATTTCACTAGTTACAATTTTGCAAGATTAACCCTCGTTTAAAGGATTCACCTGAGTTTGGTTTAGTTTTTTATATTATTAAATTAGGGTTGTCTTTATATATATCGATTCAATTACCCGAGTCTCAAATTTCTTTTATTTATTTGAAAATCCTAGTGTTGCCTTAACTTTTACTTCTTACATCCAGAAAAATTTGTCCTAACCCAAGGTTATGCGCCGACCATTAATATATATTTACTCAAGTCAGTTTTTTTAGTTATTTAATTTTTTTTTCAACCTTCAATATTTGGTTCATCATGATTGGGCTTTCTAATTTGTTTTGTTATGAGTTTTAGGATTTTATCACAATTTCATACCCACATTACAAGTTTTGCATGACAACTATAATTGGTCCGAGTCAATTTAGTATGTCATGTAATGTGTTGTCATTTAAGTATTTGAAAAGTGTTTCAGCGAGTATGAATTAAATTTTTAACTTTCTAACATCTTTATATATTTTTTTTTATTGAAAAAATAATATTTGACATCATAGCATAGGCTAAAAAAACTAGTACCCCTTCTATTTCTCATTGTTAGAATTCCATTGAAAGGTCTAATGCAAGATTTTTTTTAAAAGAAAAATAAAGAGTTTCCTTACTTATTTTTATTTTTTTAAGTTTAAAAATTTTATTTTTTTCTATTCAATATTATTATGTTTTTCTAGTTTTTCCTATTTGATGAGAATGGTTTTTTGTTTTCATATTCAGTATTACTAGAGTCTTCTAGTTTTTTCTATGTACAAGTTATAATAGTTTTTTAACAAGTGAAACTATGATAAATAAAAATTAAATATTATAGGTGTTTTATTAGTACTCTTGATCTCTGGAGTTTTAACTTGTAACAAACCCCGTTATTCTCACTCTCGACCATGTCAGTTGCCTCCACGATACTCAACTGTGATCTCAAAGAGTTTTTATTAATTACAAGTTTATTATTATCACGAAGATAAATTTGTTCAAGAGTCATGTTTTATTATCAGAGTTTTTCTCTTTATATGTTCTCAATGTTTAGTATGACAACCATATCAACTCTATGAAGCTATTCAATAATTCTTTTCGGCATCACTTTGTTTGATAGAACCTAAATATCAACATTTTTTTTTATGGATTGCCATTTCATGTATTGCTTTCGTTGGGCTAGGGATGCTAATTTAATTCAAACATGGAAAAAAACCAATCCAAACGAGTGGATTTTTTTGAATAGTTACCTTACATGAAAGATAATATATAGAATATAAATATTGTAAAAAAATAATCTAAACCCTTGAAGATATATACATCAATATCATATTGATGGATCAACATTTTTTGGCATCATGAAAAATAAATTTTGAGCCTAAGCCCTTGTTTAAAAGATCTAAAGTTAAGGTGACAACCTATTAATAGCTCTAACTTGAATACCAGGACTAAATGAAATGGGTCTAACTTGCTTTGAGGCCCTAACACCGTTGGAGCCATGCCTAATTGGGCATGGATATGGTAACCCATCGACCTTGAGCTTGGTTATGTGCTAAGCACAACTAGGCATGGATTTGTCGTGCTGTCAAACTCACACTATTTGGCTCATCTATTTGCTAAGCCTAAACGGACATGAGTTTGGCAAGTTGGTAGACCCGCTGCCCTTGGCTTGGCACCGTTTCAAGCCCAATTGGGTATGAGTGTGGCATGTTGCCAGACCCAATACTCTTAGACTCGGTTACATGGCAAGCCCAAACAGACATGGGCCTCGCAAGCTTCTAGGCCCACCTCTCTTAGGCTTGGCATTATGCCGAGTCTAATCGGGCATGTGTCTAGCGTGCTGTCAAATCTAACGTCATTGGACTTGGCTACGTGTCAAGCCCAAGCAAACATGAGTCTAGCGAATTGTCAAACTCACCATCTTGGGCTTTGTATTGTACTGAGCCCAAGAGGGTATGAGCCTACGCGAGCTGCTAGACCCAACACCCTTAGGCTTGACTGCGTGCTGAGCCTATTTAGGCATGAGTCTAGCGAGCTGTTAGATCTAATATCCTTGGACTTTGCTGCATGCCAATGTTAATTAAGCATGGATCTGGCAACCTTCTCAACTCATCGACTTGGTATTTGGCTGCGTGCCAAGCCTAATTAGACATAGGTTTGGTGTGCTGGCAAACCTATTGACCATGGCTTGGCAGTGTGCCTAGCATAAATTGTTAAAGGCCTGGAGATCATTATAAGTCTCATGTTGGGTCATGAAGCTACATTTGTTTATTCTTATGATTTCTAACATAAAATGTTAATGTCATGGATATTCGTCTCCTTACACCTATATGTGTATAAAAAATCTCTCAATGACCTATCATATTTTCATCTTATTAATATTGTATAAGTGATATTTGTTCCTCATTAATGTTGTATAAGATATATTTATCTATCATTAGTGTTATCAGGAGGAAATGACTCTTCAACAAAACAATAAGGTTCAAGGGTTATAAATACCTCCTGAATTACCCAAATAAAAGTTTCATAATTTATATTTTCTAGACACTAATACTTTTAAATCCTAGAGCATTCATCATACCAAAATAAAAATAAACACTCTTGTTCTTGGAATTTAATACCCATTCTTACATTTATTGCAATTATTTTTTAAAAAATTAACTTTATCATCCAAGTTTTTCTAAACCCTATTAAAAAGGACTGTTTTACAAGTGTTGGATTTTTTTCCTACCAGTTGAAGGATGAAATATCGCATGAACATATAATTACTCATTGTGCAAGCACCAAAAAACTGCATTTCTAAGCCTATTGAATTTTAAATCATAGCATATACATATAGATAAAGAGAAATTCTTATTTTTTTAAATCTAGTATAATATATACATATCAGAATAAAGCCTAAAGCCCACACAGAGAACTGATCATCACAGCTATTTTCTTTGAAGGAGTGAGTAATTAATAGTTTAAAGAGTAAAATTTCCCGTTCAAAATTAATCAAAAGGTTCAGTTAATTAAAAGAGAACGCCGTTATTTCCTATTTTGAAAGAAATCATCAGATTTATTTCCTTGCAGCTTTAATATTCAAGAACCATTCTTTTGTTTTCATAATTCTCTCAAGCCTCTTAACTCGTCAAGATCTAACTTGTTTCAAGCATGGAAGGACGAAATAAAAGAAAGACAATCCTTTGGGTGAAGGTTTAAGATGATCATTCTGGGTGAAAAATAATGGATCTAACTTGTTTCAAGCATGGAAGGACGAATTAAAAGAAAGGCAATCCTTTAGGTGAAGGTTTAAGATGATCATTCTGGGTGAAAAATAATGGATCTAACTTGTTTCAAGCATGGAAGGACGAAATAAAAGAAAGGCAATCTTAAAGATGATCATTCTGGGTGAAAAATAATGGATCTCACTTGTTTCAAGCATGGAAGGACGAATTAAAAGAAAGACAATCATTCTATATAAAAAAAAAGGATCAGAAAGCATAAAAATCTCAGTTAGAGTGACGCTATTTTCTCTTTTTCTTACAAATATTGTCCCCATTACATAAACTTTGTGGAATGATAAAACTAGACCTATTTATAATTATTTAAAATTAAAAATTTAAAGATATTGAATATAAATTAAACAACAAGCAAAGTTGATATAAAACAAAACAAAGCAAATTTAAAAGTCATATATGAAATTTGACATCATGCTTATTTAATATTTTGATAATTTTTGTCTTATCTCAAAGTTGTATTTATGCTTCCATGACAAAAAAAAAATTATTGTATTTATAGTTCGGGTTAAAAAATTATGGGATTTATCTGAAAAGAAGAAAATTAATAATTAATCACTAATAGCGTAAGCCTAATAATCAAATGTTTTATACATTATAAGATGTCATAGTGTTTTTTAAAAATATTTTTTATTTAAAAATATATTATAATAAGTTTTTTTTGTATTTTGTTTTATTTTTTACACCAGTATATTAATAGAAAGCATTATAAAAAATATTAATTTAATAATTTTTTAAACTAAATATATTTTAAAAAGCACCCAAGCATAAAAACAAAATGTACCTAAGTTTACAGGCATTCCAAAAATTAAGACTTGGTTGCTTCAATATATTGAGCTAGTCCATTAAACAAAAGGTTCAGAAGATTAAAGTAATTTCTGACTCCAGATGACGGAATGTATATGTCAACATGACATGGAGGTTAACATGAATTCTACGGAAACATGCTAAGAGATCAAAGAAAATGAGACTTAATTAGTAATTAAAACCATAAACATCCAATTAATAAATGGAAAATTTCAAAATAATTTTGAAAAGAAATTATTAAATACAACTCAGGGTATAATTTTGTAAATAGTTTTAAATAAATTCAACAAAATGGCTTCCTAGATTAATGAATATACAATCTTGCCTTCCCAAATGCCACATGATGGATTCATCCCTACCTTGAAATAATCTTAATTTCGTCTATCTTTTCCTAGAGCAATTTCCGGAAAATATGTGTTATATTCGAAATGAAGCCAGGTATATCTTGAAGTTTCTGTTTAAAATTGTGATAGATATTATATTTGAAGTGTTTTTTATTTAAAAATATATCAAGATAATATTTTTATGTTTTAAAATTTATTTTTCATGTTGTATATGAAAACAATTTAAAAATATTGAAAAAAATTATTTTATTTTAAATTTAAATTTTAAACAAACAATATTTTAAAGACAATAATAAACGCACTTTAAATTTCCAAGTTCATGATTGGATTCGGTAGTTGCTGCTTAATAAGTCATGATTAATCCTGTTCGTGTAAGAAGCGGTGCTTTTGATTTTTTTCAGAAAGCACCATGGAAGGATCCTAAAGACATCCATCCATCCATCCACTAGCAATTTCGTCTGTAAGTGTTGGACTGAGCACTAGTACCAAACTGGAAAAGATTCGCTAGTGGGTGCTCCCGCTCAGGTCAACTTCTAAAAGTTTTTTGCAAATGAGTTTAAATTAAAGAACACAACAAAGCATATTTCCATAGCCAAACTGTGCACATATCACAGACAGCACACGATTTAGCCATGCAATGCATTATTATTAGATCAGACCGGTTAATCACGAGAAGTAGCTTAATTGATAAATTTTTAAGTTTGTTTTTCAGTGATTATAAATTTGATTTTTTTTAAAATCATTAGAGATTTATATGGTCGTTAATTTTAGGATCTATGAGATTAATCGAGATGTATTTAAGCTGACCCGGATATTCACATTAACCAAAAATAAAAATCAGTCCGAGTCAACCTGGTATCTAGTACGGCTGAATTTTAAAAAATTAATTTGAAATTGATTTCATCTTATCGATTTGTGAGTTAATTTATAATAATTTTTCCTTTAAAACCCAGTTTTAATTTTTTTTTTAAATGAAACTATTTCATTTCGATTAAGTCATCCACTCAAACTAATTTAAAAACATAATTGCAATGCGCTCTGGGGTGCCTTCACCAAAACCAACGGCATGGTTTAAGCACTCAAAAACAAATGATATACCAAAGTACTTGTATATTTATCATGGATGCAATGATTACTGAGTAATGATAACAGAGAAGAAGTCAACCCATGATATTATGGGGAGAATCCAGATTCATAATCTTATCAATTCAGCATGTAATGGCATAGGATTCCCAAAGCAACCTTTAAAAAACATTCTCGCCATTTTATTCAAGTTTTGTTATGATTACTGAAAATGAAGTGGATAAAAATTGCTTCTTGCTTGTCCAGAACACCATCATCATTCAGTCGCAGCATGCAACATTTCAAGCCCAGGATGAGCAGGCTGACTTTCGTCCATCTTCTCCTGGCGTGGCTGCTGCTTGTAGCTTCTCAACAGCGTTTCTCCTCCAATATCAGGGTCCAAGCTGTCGAAGCAGGCAAGCAACTTCTCCTTTCTTTTTCAATATTATTATTGCCAGTATCCTCTAGTGATTTATCAGGGAGTACAAGGTATAAATCCTCCTCGTACCAATTTTTTGCTAGAAATTTGTAATGGTTGACTTTATCATGCCTTTGCTGTCACAGTTCATTTCAAACCGAACCCTGCTCAACTTACCTCAAAAGCACACAAAGGAAACGTCTTACCAGTTTGGGTAAGGAATTCTGTCTACAAACATTTACTTTTACCAATCTCAATGCAAATGATCGATGCCTTTACTCTCTTGGTCCTTTCATTTATGCTACGACACAAACAGGTTGCAGAGAAGAGGTTTCATAAAAGTCCATCAGGACCCAACCCTGTAGGCAATCACAACCCACCATCCAAGCAATGAACCGACAGACGCGCCTGTTAGCACAGCCAGTAGAGGGGGAGGTCCACAGTATTCCATTAAGGTAGGAGAAGATCAGCTGGTATTCATTTAGGTTGGAAAAAACCTGATCCCTGGGTTTTTATGCTTGTATAAAAGATGAAATTAGCTTAGATTCATCATCTTAGATCAATTTTCGATGAAGAAAATCCACGTTTCTCGTCTCTAGTAAAGCCTTTTGTCATGAGTTGTTTCTGTAGAGAAAACACATTCCAAACAGAGATTCCCGTGTCTTAATCAGATTATATTGTGTAAGCAGAAACAAACATTCGTCAATCATGCTAGATAGTAATTTCAGCTCCAGATTATTCTCAAAGAAATGCGAGAGCAAACGTTGTAACCTAGCTTTCTCAGGGCGGTGTAGTTTGCCATCTCCCCTGATTTCCGAGAATCAAACCAAGCATTTTGTAGAAAAAATATGCATCAGCTCAAGTGTGCAACACAACATTTCCATGCAGAAGCCTCAATGAACTGAGAAATGGTGCTTGTGGGAACCAGGTGAACACTAAATATGAATTTTCCAGCTCTAAGAAATTTGCCGGGTTGTCTTGATCAAGTTTTTTAACCCTGTTATAAAAATTGCACTCGAGACTTTAAGCAGCTTCCTTTCCATGTCGGATTCATGTTTCTCTTTGGGTGTGCCATACCAATGGCATGACAACACGACAATGCTTAATAAATCAGGCATAATAACAGTTCAGAATCGGCAGATTTGCATCATTAGCAACTCATCTTGGAATGAGCCACCATAAAAATGGCACTATATATCATCTACAATATACCTTGCTGGATATACAGGACCTGCCAAGAACTACAATCATCTTGTCGGTGTAAAGTTCTTTATACAGTTCGCTTTCTCTTTGACCGCTTGCTTCTCTTTGGCCGTGAAATATCAGGGACCCTTTTGCTTGCACTAGAAGCATATGCTTCTTCCAGAACCTCCTCCCCCTGTTGAAGAATTGAGATTAGTTACAGACACAAACAAACATTAATAGTATTATGAGCTGTCTGATTTATCATTGCTAGTAAAGAAAAAAAAGGTGGTTATTGACAGTGTTGATGTTTTTATATAAGGTAGACTAGTGCCCTCAAATTCCTTGGAAGCAATGAAATTTGTTTAGAATTGCGTTGTCTCTTCAATCCACTATTGCAGGAATTTTCAACTGTGTTCGACTAGCCCACATCGCTTGCAAAGTTATTTACATGTGATGGTCGCAAAAGAAATTTTAATGTTTTTTATTAGAGTCCCCTTTTGACAATAGAACATTCTTTCTTTGAATCCTAAGAAACGCCAGTGCTGATAGGGATCTGTGGGTTTCACTTTATGGCAGTAAAGAGAGTTACATGTGAACAATGTTCCATTTCCACAACTGCATATGCTCGAAAACCATATACACATGCAGGCCCGTACAACACCCCTTACCCCCACAACCATGGGCTATTTGAATTCACTTCAAGGGTCAATCACTCACAATGGAGCAGTGAACCACCAGCTGCTACCAAAAAATCAAGACAGCGAAATGATTATCACATTGGGCGGAACTCTTAACTGTGTCAAAGATCACCAGTTTTCAAGCCTCACTATTTTCTTATACGCTGTATTAAGAACCTCAGAACATTGATGCATGCATAGGAAGAGTTAATATGCCTTTATGGCAATGATGAACATCCTAACAAGGTTTTAACCCTCCAATCCATTGTCCCGCAACAAGCTCTTCTCAACCAAAATGGACTACAACGAGCCTAAACATGTAACTAGTGCCATGTTTCACAAGGGAGGTGATATCCACACTCCCACTAGTTTCTTTTCTTCGAAACAGACAATTACACTCAAGAAAGCCATCTTATCAGTCTACCTGTCTGTCTCTATCTCTCTCTTCCTAAAATCTGTAGCACCATAACTACCAGTCTACCACCACCAAATCAAAAACTTGTTTCCATTTCCTTTTCCTCTGTGCTTGATTTCTATTTCTTTTGACTGATATCACTGTATATCTCACTAATACAGTCATTTCACCTCCACTGTTGCCGATCACCACCATGCCAACTGCAACTCAATCAACTACTATCGATGCCTTGATCCACCAAACCAATGCTTTCTTGACCCGAATGGAATCATCTGAGCCGGCCACTTGAGATTAGTTCTACCTTAGATTAAGGGCATATTTCATTATACCCTTAAGCTGTATGTACTGTCTACTTTGCCCAAACTACAAATGGGTTTTCATGTTTTGACATTTCTGCACTTTTAGCAGATCTGGTTGTTGTCTGTTTATTTGATGCCAGAATTCCCTCAACATCTGGGCAGGGTATGTCAAAGACTTCTATATGTATTT
>Ga0325402_1004930_pt1 | contig 12413 bp, 7 predicted proteins | sample PopdelMetagenome_22_FD_207212 | JGI IMG/M metagenome (GOLD analysis project Ga0325402, IMG submission 207212) | Populus deltoides microbial communities from Bellville, Georgia, United States - Xylem-PdKOR-R3 | ecosystem: Host-associated > Plants > Phyllosphere > Stem > Wood/Secondary xylem... | reverse complement strand
CGTTGGATCGCCCTCAAATTTCTACATGAGTTTCTAAAACCTGTTTTTCGTAGAGTAGATGTGGAATCGCTACTTGGTGAGGCAGAGGTCTCAGCGCTCTAGACCAGCATACCGGTTCGAAAGGGCCGTAAATTTTGATCCGCCGTTGGATCGACCTCAAATTTTTACAGGAGTTTCCGAAACCTGTTTTCCTTGTAGTTGATGTGTAATCGCTACTCGATGAGGCGGAGGTCTCTTCGCTAGAGACGAGAGTACCGGTTAAAAAGGGCCGTAACTTTTGATCCGACCGTTGGATCGCCCTCAAACTTTTACAGGAGTTTCGGCCGCCGTTTTCCTTGCAGTAGATGTGTAAGTGCTACTCGGTGAGGCGGAGGTCTCTGCTCTCGAGACAAGGTTTGCGGTTCGAAAGGGCCGTAAGTTTTGATCCGACCGTTGGATCGCCCTCAAATTTCTACAGGAGTTTCTAAAACCTGTTTTTCATAGAGTAGATGTGGAATCGCTACTCGATGAGGCCGAGGTCTCTGCACTCGAGACCAGCGTAGCGATTCGAAAGGGTCGTAACTTTTGATCCGACCGTTGGATCGCCTTCAAATTTCTACACGAGTTTCGAAAACCTGTTTTCCATAGAGTAGATGTGGAATCGCTACTCGGTGAGGCAGAGGTCTCAGCGCTCTAGACCAGCGTACTGGTTCGAAAGGGCCGTAACTTTTGATCCGACCGTTGGATCGCCCACAAATTTTTACAGGAGTTTCCGAAAGCCGTTTTCCTTGCAATAGATGTGGAATCGCTACTTGGTGAGGCGAAGGTCTCTTCGCTAAAGGAGAGAGTACCGGTTCACAAAGGCCGTAACTTTTGATCCGACCGTTGGATCGCCCTCAAATTTTTACAGGAGTTTCCGGACGTCGTTTTCCTTGCAGTAAATGTGGAATCGCTACTCGGTGAGGCGGAGGTCTCTTCGCTAGAGACGAGAGTACCGGTTAAAAAGGGCAGGAACTTTTGATCCGACCGTTGGATCGCCCTCAAATTTTTACAGGAGTTCCAGAAACCTGTTTTCCGTAGAGTAGATGTGGAATCGCTCCTCGGTGAGGCGGAGGTCTCAGTGCTCTAGACCAGCGTACCGGTTCGAAAGGGCCGTAACTTTTGATCCGACCGTTGGATCGCCCACAAATTTTTACAGGAGTTTCCGAAAGCCGTTTTCCTTGCAATAGATGTGGAATCGCTACTCGGTGAGGCGAAGGTCTCTTCGCTAAAGGTGAGAGTACCGGTTCACAAAGGCCGTAACTTTTGATCCGACTGTTGGATCGCCCTCAAATTTTTACAGGAGTTTCCGGACGTCGTTTTCCTTGCGGTAAATGTGGAATCGCTACTCGGTGAGGCGGAGGTCTCAGCGCTCTAGACCAGCGTACCGGTTCGAAAGGGCCGTAACTTTTGATCCGATCGTTGGATCGCCCTCAAATTTTTACAGGATATTCCGGAGGCCGTTTCCCTTGGAGTAGATGTGGAATCGCTACTAGGTGAGGCGGAGGTCTCTGCGCTCTAGACCAACGTACCGGTTCGAAAGGGCCGTAACTTTTGATCCGACCGTTGGATCGCCCTCAAATTTCTACAAGAGTTTTGAAAACCTGTTTTCCGTAGAGTAGATGTGGAATCGGTACTCGGTGAGGCAGAGGTCTCAGCGCTCGAGACCAGCATACCGGTTCGAAAGGGCCGTAACTTTTGATCCGCCGTTGGATCGCCCTCATATTTTTACAGGAGTTTCCGAAACCTGTTTTCCTTATAGTAGATGTGTAATCGCTACTCGATGAGGCGGAGGTCTCTTCGCCACAGACGAGAGTACCGGTTCAAAAGGGCCGTAACTTTTGATCCGACCGTTGGATCGCCCTCAAACTTTCACAGGAGTTTCGGCCGCCGTTTTCCTTGTAGTAGATGTGGAAGCGCTTCTCGGTGAGGCAGAGGTCTCTGCTCTCGAGACAAGGTTTGCGATTCGAAAGGGCCGTAACTTTTGATCCGACCGTTGGATCGCCCTCAAATTTTTACAGGAGATTCTGGAGGCCGTTTCCCTTGGAGTAGATGTGGAATCGCTACTCGGTGAGGCGGAGGTCTCTGCGCTCGAGACCACCGTACCGGTTCGAAAGGGCCGTAACTTTGGATCCGACCGTTGGATCGCCCTCAAATTTTTACAGGAGTTTCCGGACGCCGTTTTCCTTGCAGTAAATGTGGAATAGCTACTCGGTGAGGCAGAGGTCTCTTCGCTAGAGACGAGAGTACCGGTTCGAAAGGTCCGTAACGTTTGATACGACCGTTGGATCACCCTCAAATTTTCACTGGAGTTGCGTACACCGTTTTCCTTGCAGTAGATGTGGAATCTCTACTCGGTGGGGCGGGGGTCTCTTCGCTAGAGACGAGAGTACCGGTTTCAAAAGGGCCGTAACTTTTGATCCGACCGTTGGATCGCAATCAAATTTTTACAGGAGTTCCAGAAACCTGTTTTCCGTAGAGTAGATGTGGAATCTCAACTCGGTGAGGCGGTGGTCTCAGCGTTCTAGACCAGCGTACCGGTTCGAAAGGGCCGTAACTTTTGATCCGACCGTTGGATCGCCCTCAAATTTTTACAGGAGTTTCCGGACGCCGTTTTCCTTGCAGTAAATGTGGAATAGCTACTCGGTGAGGCAGAGGTCTCTTCGCTAGAGACGAGAGTACCGGTTCGAAAGGTCCGTAACGTTTGATCCAACCGTTGGATCGCCCTCAAATTTTCACAGGAGTTGCGGACACCGTTTTCCTTGCAGTAGATGTGGAATCCCTACTCGGTGAGGCGGAGGTCTCTCTTCTCGAGACCAGGTTACCAGTTCGAAAGGGCAGTAACTTTTGATCCAACCGTTGGATCGCCCTCAAATTTTTACAGGAGTTTCTGAAACCTGTTTTCCTTAGAGGAGATGTGGAATCGCTACTCGGTGAGGCAGAGGCCTCAGCGCTCTAGACCAGCGTACCGGTTCGAAAGGGCCGTAACTTTTGATCCGACCGTTGGATCACCCTCAAATTTTTACAGGAGTTTCGGAACGCCGTTTGCCTTGTAGCAGAAGTGGAATCGCTACTCGGTGAGGCGTAGGCTCTTCGTGAAAGACGAGAGTATCGGTTCTAAAGGGCCATAATTTTTTATCCGAATGTTGGATCGCCGTCAAATTTTTACAGGAGATTGCGGAGGCCGTTTCCCTTGGAGTAGATGTGGAATCGCTACTCGGTGAGGCGGAAGTCTCTGCGCTCGAGACCACCATACCGGTTCGAAAGGGCCGTAACTTTTGATCCGACCGTTGGATCGCCCTCAAATTTTTACAGGAGTTTCCGGACGCCGTTTTCCTTGCATTAGATGTGGAATCGCTACTCGGTGAGGCGGAGGTCTCTGCTCTCGAGACCAGGTTTCCGGTTCGAAAGGGCCGTAACTTTTGATCCGACCGTTGGATCGCCCTTAAATTTTTACAGGAGTTTCAGAAACCTGTTTTCCGTAGAGTTGATGTGGAATCGCTACTCGGTGAGGCGGAGGTCTCTTCGCTAGAGACGAGAGCACCGGTTCCAAAAGGGCCGTAACTTTTGATCCGACCGTTGGATCGCCCTCAAATTTTTACAGGAGTTTCAGTACGCCGTTTTCCTTGCAGTAGATGTGGAATCGCTACTCGGTGAGGCGGAGGTCTCTGCTCTCGAGACCAGGTTTCCGGTTCGAAAGGGCCGTAACTTTTGATCCGACCGTTGGATCGCCCTCAAATTTTTACAAGAGTTTCAGAAACCTGTTTTCCGTAGAGTTGATGTGGAATCGCTACTCAGTAAGGCGGAGGTCTCTTCGCTAGAGACGAGAGCACTGGTTCCAAAAGGGCCGTAACTTTTGATCCGACCGTTGGATCGCCCTCATATTTTTACAGGAGTTTCCGGACGCTGTTTTCCTTGCAGTAAATGTGGAATCGCTACTCGGTGAGGCGGAGGTCTCTTCGCTAGAGACGAGAGTACCGGTTCCAAAAGGGCCGTAACTTTTGATCCGACCGTTGGCTAGCCCTCAAATTTTTACAGGACTTGCGGACACCGTTTTCCTTGCAGTAGATGTGGTATCGCTACTCGGTGAGGCGGAGGTCTCTCCTCTCGAGACCAGCGTACCGGTTCGAGAGGGGCGTCACTGTTGATCCGACCGTTGGATCGCCCTCAAAATTTTACAGGAGTTTCTGGAGGCCGTTTTCCTTGAAGCAGAAGTGGAATCGCTACTCGGTGAGGCGTAGGCTCTTCGTGAAAGACGAGAGTATCGGTTCTAAAGGGCCATAATTTTTTATCCGAATGTTGGATCGCCGTCAAATTTTTACAGGAGATTGCGGAGGCCGTTTCCCTTGGAGTAGATGTGGAATCGCTACTCGGTGAGGCGGAAGTCTCTGCGCTCGAGACCACCATACCGGTTCGAAAGGGCCGTAACTTTTGATCCGACCGTTGGATCGCCCTCAAAATTTTACAGGAGTTTCTGGAGGCCGTTTTCCTTGAAGTAGTTGTGGAATCGCTACTCGGTGAGGGGGAGGTCTTAGCGCTCTACACCAGAGTACCGGTTCGAGAGAGCCGTCACTTTTGATCCGGCTGTTGGATCGCCCTCAAAATTTTACAGGAGTTTCTGGAGGCCGTTTTCCTTGTAGTAGTTGTGGAATCGCTACTCGGTGAGGCGGAGATCTCTTCGCTAGAGACGAGAGTACCTGTTCCAAAAGGGCTGTAACTTTTGATCCGACCGTTGGATCGCCCTCACATTTTTACAAGAGTTCCAGAAACTTGTTTTCCGTAGAGTAGATGTGGAATCGCTACTCGGTGAGGCGGAGGTCTCAACGCTCGAGACCACCATACCGGTTCGAAAGGGCCGTAACGTTTGATCCGACCGTTGGATCGCCCTCAAATTTTTACAGGAGTTTCCGGACGCCGTTTTCCTTGCAGTAGATGTGGAATCGCTACTCGGTGAGGTGGGGGTCTGTTCGTTAGAGACGAGAGTACCGGTTCCAAAAGTACCGTAACTTTTGATCCGACCGTTGGATCGCCCTCAAATTTTTACACGAGTTCCAGAAACCTGTTTTCCGTAGAGTAGATGTGGAATCGCTACTCGGTGAGGCGGAGGTCTCTGCGCTCGAGACCAACGTACCTGTTCGAAAGGGCCGTAACATTTGATCCGACCGTTGGATCGCCCTCAAATTTTTACAGGAGATTCCGGAGGCCGTTTCCCTTGGAGTAGATGTGGAATCGCTACTCGTTGACGCGGAGGTCTCTGCGCTCGAGACCAACATACCGGTTCGAAAGGGCCGTAACTTTTGATCCGACCTTTGGATTGCCCTCAAATTTTTACAGGAGTTTCCGGACACCGTTTTCCTTGCAGCAGAAGTGGAATCGCTACTCGGTGAGGCGGAGGTCTCTGCACTCGAGACCAGCATAGTGATTCGAAAAGGTCGTATCTTTTGATCCGACCGTTGGATCGCCCTCAAATTTCTACAGGAGTTTCTAAAACCTGTTTTCCGTAGAGTAGATGTGGAATCGCTACTCGGTGAGGCAGAGGTCTCAGCGCTCTAGACCAGCGTACCGGTTCGAAAGGGCCGTAACTTTTGATCCGCCGTTGGATTGCCCTCAACTTTTTACAGGAGTTTCCGAAACCTGTTTTCCTTGTAGTAGATGTGGAATCGCTACTCGGTGAGGCGGTGGTCTCTTCGCTAGAGACGAGAGTACCGGTTAAAAAGGGCCGTAACTTTTGATCCGACCGTTGGATCGCCCTCAAACTTTTACAGGAGTTTCGGCCGCCGTTTTCCTTGTAGTAGATGTGGAAGCGCTACTCGGTGAGGCGGAGGTCTCTGCTCTCGAGACTAGGTTTGCGGTTCGAAAGGGCCGTAACTTTTGATCCGCCGTTGGATCCCCCTCAAATTTTTACAGGAGTTTCCGGACGCCGTTTTCCTTGCAGTAGATATGGAATCGCTCCTCGGTTAGGCGGAGGTCTCTTCGCTAGAGACGAGAATACCGGTTCGAAAGGGCCTTAACTTTTGATCCGACCTTTTGATCGCCCTTAAATTTTTACAGGAGTTTCTGAAACCTGTTTTCCTTAGAGGAGATGTGGAATCGCTACTCAGTGAGGCAAAGGTCTCAGCGCTCTAAACCAGCGTACCGGTTCGAAAGGGCCCTAACTTTTGATCCGACCGTTGGATCGCCCTCAAATGTTTACAGGAGTTTCCGAACGCCGTTTTCCTTGCAGCAGAAGTGGAATCGCTACTCGGTAAGGCGTAGCTCTCTTCGCGAAAGACGAGAGTATCGGTTCAAAAGGGCCATAACTTTTGATCCGACCGTTGGATCGCCCTCAAATTTTTACAGGAGATTCCGGAGGCCGTTTCCCTTAGAGTAGATGTGGAATCGCTACTCGGTTAGGCGGAGGTCTCTGCGCTAGAGACCACCGTACCGGTTCGAAAGGGCCGTAACTTTGGATCCGACCGTTGGATCGCCCTTAAATTTTTACAGGAGTTTCCGGACGCCGTTTTCCTTGCAGTAGATGTGGAATCACTACTCGGTGAGGCGGAGGTCTCTGCTCTCGAGACCAGGTTTCCGGTTCGATAGGGCCGTAACTTTTGATCCGAGCGTTGGATCGCCCTCAAATTTTTACAGGAGTTTCAGAAACTTGTTTTTCGTAGAGTCGATGTGGAATTGCTACTCGGTGAGGCGGAGGTCTCAGCGCTCTAGACCAGCGTACCGGTTCGAAAGGGCCGTAACTTTGGATCCCACCGTTGGATCGCCCTCAAATTTTTACAGGAGTTTCTGGACGCCATTTTCCTTGCAGTAGATGTGGAATCGCTACTCGCTGAGTCGGGGGTCTCTTCGCTAGAGACGAGAGTACCGGTTTCAAAAGGGCCGTAACTTTTGATCTGACCGTTGGATCGCCCTTAAATTTTTACAGGAGATTCCGGAGGCCGTTTCCCTTGAAGTAGATGTGGAATCGCTACTCGGTGGGGCGGAGGTCTCTGCACTCGAGACCAGCGTAGCGATTCGAAAGGGCCGTAACTTTTGATTCGACTGTTGGATCACCCTCAAATTTGTACAGGAGTTTCCGAAACCTGTTTTCCTTGGAGTGGATGTGGAATCACTACTCGGTGAGGCAGAGGTCTATTCGCTAAAGACGAGAGTATCGGTTCAAAAGGGCTGTAACTTTTGATCCGACCGTTGGATCGCCCTCAAATTTTTACAGGAGATTCCGGAGGCCGTTTCCCTTGGAGTAGAAGTGGAATCGCTACTCGTTGTGGCGGAGGTCTCTGCGCTCGAGACAAGCGTACCGGTTCGAAAGAGCCGTAACTTTTGATCCGACCGTTGGATCTCCCTCAAATTTCTACAGGAGTTTCTGAAACCTGTTTTCCGTAGAGTAGATGTGGAATCGCTATTCGGTGAGGCGGAGGTCTCTGCGCTCGAGACCAGCGTACCGGTTCGAAAGGGCCGTAACATTTGATCCAACTGTTGGATCGCCCTCAAATTTTTTCAGGAGTTTCCGGACGCCGTTTTCCTTGCAGTAGATGTGGAATCGCTACTCGGTGAGGCGGAGGTCTCTTCGCTAGAGACGAGAGTACCGGTTCGAAAAGGCCGTAACGTTTGATCCGACCGTTGGATCGCCCTCAAATTTTTACAGGAGTTTCAGAAACCTGTTTTCCGTAGAGTCGATGTGGAATCGCTACTCGGTGAGGCGGAGGTCTCTGCGCTCTAGACTAGCGTACCGGTTCAAAGGGGCCGCAACTTTTGATCTAACCATTGGATCGCCCTCAAATTTTTACAGGAGATTCCGTAGGCCGTTTCCTTTGGAGTAGATGTGGAATCGCTACTCGGTGAAGCGGAGGTCTCTCCTCTCGAGACCAGGTTACCAATTCGAAAGGGCCGTAAAGTTTGATCCGACAATTGGATCGCCCTCAAATTTTTACAGGAGTTTCCGCACGCCATTTTCCATGCAGTAGATGTGGAATCGCTACTCGGTGAGGCGGAGGTCTCTTCGCTAGAGACGAGAGTAACGGTTTGAAATGGCCGTAACATTTGATCCGACCGTTGGATCGCCCTCAAGTTTTCACAGGAGTTGCGGACACCGTTTTCCTTGCAATAGATTTGGAATCGCTGCTCGGTGAGGCGGAGTTCTCTGCGCTCGAGACCAACTTACCGGTTCGAAAGGGCCGTAACATTTGATCCGATCGTTGCATCGCCCTCAAATTTTTACGCGAGTTCCAGAAACCTGTTTTTCGTAGAGTAAATGTGGAATCGTTACTCGGTGAGGCGGAGGTCTCTTCGCTAGAGACGAAAGTGCTGGTTCCAAAAGGGCCGTAACTTTTGATCCGGCCGTTGCATCGCCCTCAAATATTTACAGGAGTTTCAGAAACTTGTTTTCCGTAGAGTCGATGTGGAATCACTACTCAATGAGGCGGAGGTTTCAGCGCTCGAGACCAGCGTACCGTTTCGAACGGGCTGTAACTTTTGATCCGACCGTTGGATCGCCCTCAAATTTTTACAGGAGTTTCCGGACGCCGTTTTCCATGGTGTAGAGATGTGGAATCGCTACTCGGTGAGGCGGAGGTCTCTTCGCTAGGGACGAGAGTACCGGTTAAAAAAGGCCGTAACTTTTGATCCGACCGTTGGATCGCCCTCAAATTTTTACAGGAGATTCCGTAGGCCGTTTCCCTTGGAGTAGATGTGGAATCGCTACTCGGTGAGGCGGAGGTCTCTGCGCTCGAGACCAGCGTACCGGTTCGAAAAGGCCGTAACTTTTGATCCGACCGTTGGATCGCCCTAAAATTTTTACAGGTGTTTCCGATCACTGTTTTCCTTGCAGTAGATGTGGTATTGCTACTTGGTGAGGCGGAGGTCTCTCCTCTCCAGACCAGGTTACCAGTTCGAAAGGGCCGTAACGTTTGATCCGACAGTTGGATCGCCCTCAAATTTTTACAGGAGTTTCCGAACGCCGTTTTCTATGTTGTAAAGATGTGGAATCGCTACTCGGTGAGGCGGAGGTCTCTTCGCTAGAGACGAGAGTACCGGTTCCAAAGGTTTGTAACTTTTGATCTGACCGTTGGATCGCCCTCAAATTTTTACAGGAGTTCCAGAAACCTGTTTTCCGTAGAGTATATGTGGAATCGCTACTCGGTGAGGCGGAGGTCTCAGCGCTCTAGACCAGCGTACCGGTTCGAAAGGGCCGTAACTTTTGATCCGACCGTTGGATCGCCCTCAAATTTTTACAGGAGTTTCCGGACGCCGTTATCCTTGCAGTAGATATGGAATTGCTACTCGGTGAGGCGGAGGTCTCTACGTTCGAGACCAGCGTACCGGTTCGAAAGGGCCGTAACTTTTGATCCGACCGTTGGATTGCCCTCAAATTTTTACAGGAGTTTCCGGACACCGTAATCCTTGCAGTAGATGTGGAATCGCTACTCGGTGAGGCGGAGGTCTCTCCGCTCGAGACCAGCGTACCGGTTCGAAAGGGCCGTAACGTTTGATCCGACAGTTGGATCGCCCTCCAATTTTTACAGTATTTTCCGGTCGCCGTTTTCCTTGCAGCAGATGTGGTATCGCTACTCGGTGAGGCGGAGGTCTCAGCGCTCTAGACCAGCGTACCGGTTCGAAAGGGCCGTAACTTTTGATCCGACCGTTGGATCGCCCTCAAATTTTTACAGGAGTTTCCGGACGCTGTTATCCTTGCAGTAGATGTGGAATCGCTACTCGGTGAGGCGGAGGTCTCTACGCTCGAGACCAGCGTAGCGATTCGAAAGGGCCGTAACTTTTGATCCGACCGTTAGATCCCCTCAAATTTTTACAGTATTTTCCGGTCGCCGTTTTCCTTGCAGCAGAAGTGGAATCGCTACTTGGTGAGGCGGAGGTCTCTGCCCTCGAGACTAGCGTAGCGATTCGAAAGGGCCGTAACTTTTGATCCGATCGTTGGATCGCTCTCAAATTTTTACAGGAGTTGCGGACACCATTTTCCTTGCAGTAGATGTGGTATCGCTACTCGGTGAGGCGGAGGTCTCAGCGCTCTAGACCAGCGTACCGGTTCGAAAGGGCCGTAACTTTTGATCCGACCGTTGGATCGCCCTCAAATTTTTACAGGAGTTTCCGGACACCGTTATCCTTGCAGTAGATGTGGAATCGCTACTCGGTGAGGCGGAGGTCTCTACGCTCGAGACCAGCGTACCGGTTCGAAAGGGCCGTAACGTTTGATCCGACAGTTGGATCGCCCTCCAATTTTTACAGGAGTTTCCGCACGCCGTTTTGCATGCAGTAGATGTGGAATCGCTACTCGGTGAGGCGGAGGTCTCTTCGCTAGAGACGAGAGTAACGGTTCGAAATGGCCATAACTTTTGATCCGACCGTTGCATCGCCCTCAAATTTTTACTGGAGTTTCAGAAACCTGTTTTCCGTAGAGTAGATGTGGAATCGCTGCTCCGTGAGGCGGAGGTCTCTTCGCTAGAGACGAGAGTACCAGTTCAAAAGGGCCGTAACTTTTGATCCGATCGTTGGATCGCTCTCAAATTTTTACAGGAGATTCCGGAGGCCGTTTCCCTTGGAGTAGATGTCGAATCGCTACTCGGTGAGGCAGAGGTCTCTGCGCTCGAGAACAACGTACCGGTTTGAAAGGGCCGTAACTTTTGATCCGACCGTTGGATCGCCCTTAAATTTTTACAGTATTTTCCGGTCGCCGTTTTCCTTGCAGCAGAAGTGGAATCGCTACTCGGTGAGGCGGAGCTCTCTGCCCTCGAGACTAGCGTAGCGATTCGAAAGGGCCGTAACTTTTGATCCGACCGTTGGATCGGCCTCAAATTTTTACAGGAGTTTCGGACAACGTTTTCCTTGCAGTTAATGTGGAATCGCTACTCGGTGAGGCGGAGGTCTATGCGCTAGAGACGAGAGTACCCGTTCAAAAGGGCCGTAACTTTTGATCCGACCGTTGGATCGCCCTCAAATTTTTACAAGAGTTCCAGAAACCTGTTTTCCGTAGAGTAGATGTGGAATCGCTACTCAGTGAGGCGGAGGTCTCAGCGCTCTAGACCAGCGTACCGGTTGGAAAGGGCCGTAACATTTGATCCGACCGTTGGATCGCCCACAAATTTTTACAGGAGTTTCAGAAACCTGTTTTCCAAAAAGTAGATGTGGAATCGCTACTCGATGAGGCGGAGGTGTCTTCGCTAGGGACTAGAGTACCGGTTCAAAAGGGCCGTAACTTTTGATCCGACCGTTGGATCGCCCTCAAATTTTTACAGGAGATTCCGTAGGCCGTTTCCCTAGGAGTAGATGTGGAATCGCTACTCGGCGAGGCGGAGGTCTCTGCACTCGAGACCAACGTACCTGTTCGAAAAGGCCGTAACTTTTGATCCGACCGTTGGATCGCCCTCAAATTTTTACAGGAGTTTCCGGTCACTGTTTTCCTTGCAGCAAAAGTGGAATCGCTACTCGGTGAGGCGGAGGTTTCTGCCCTCGAGACCAGCGTAGCGCTTCGAAAAAGCCGTAACTTTTGATCCGACCGTTAGATCCCCTCAAATTTTTACAGGAGTTTCCGGACGCCGTTTTCCTTGCAGTGGATGTGGAATCGCTACTCGGTGAGGCGGAGGTCTCTTAGCTAGAGACGAGAGTACCGGTTCCAAAAGGGTCGTAACTTTTGATCCGACCGTTGGATCGCCCTCAAATTTTTACAGGAGTTTCTGGACGATGTTTTCCTTGCAGTAGATGTGGAATCGCTACTCGGTGAGGCGGAGGTCTCTGCGCTTGAGACCAACGTACCGGTTCGAAAGCGCCGTAACTTTTGATTCGACCGTTGGATCGCCCTCAAATTTTTACAGGATTTTCCGGTCGCCGTTTTCCATGCAGCAGAAGTGGAATCGCTACTCGGTGAGGCGGAGGTCTCTGCCCTCGAGACTAGCGTAGCGATTCGAAAGGGCCGTAACTTTTGATCCGACCGTTAGATCCCCTCAAATTTTTACAGGAGTTTCCGGACGACGTTTTCCTTGCAGTGGATGTGGAATCGCTACTCGGTGAGGCGGAGGTCTCTTCGCTAGAGACGAGAGTACCGGTTCCAAAAGGGCCGTAACTTTTGATCCGACCGTTGGATCGCCCTCAAATTTTTACAGGAGTTTCCGGACGATGTTTTCCTTGCAGTAGATGTGGAATCGCTACTCGGAGAGGCGGAGGTCTCTGCGCTCGAGATGAACGTACCGGTTCGAAAGCGCCGTAACTTTTGATTCGACCGTTGGATCGCCCTCAAATTTTTACAGGATTTTCCGGTCGCCGTTTTCCATGCAGCAGAAGTGGAATCGCTACTCGGTGAGGCGGAGGTCTCTGCCCTCGAGACTAGCGTAGCGATTCGAAAGGGCCGTAACTTTTGATCCGACCGTTAGATCCCCTCAAATTTTTACAGGAGTTTC
>Ga0325402_1004929_pt1 | contig 12414 bp, 2 predicted proteins | sample PopdelMetagenome_22_FD_207212 | JGI IMG/M metagenome (GOLD analysis project Ga0325402, IMG submission 207212) | Populus deltoides microbial communities from Bellville, Georgia, United States - Xylem-PdKOR-R3 | ecosystem: Host-associated > Plants > Phyllosphere > Stem > Wood/Secondary xylem... | reverse complement strand
TTTTATATTGTCTTCTTTTTAATTAAGCTGTATTTTTTATTAGCTATAACAATTGATTTATAAAACTCTATGTATCTCATGAAAAAAATCTAGTCTTGTTAGTAAATTCATTAAAATAAAATTAATTTTGTAATGATTTTCAACTGTGACATTTTGAGTAAATGTCGTTACGTATGTATACTGGCATGAATTTTTTGGTGCTCCGAAGGGGGAGGGCTAGGATTAAAATAAATTATTCACTAGACCAGAGATCGAGAGATCGACTTATTGGGAGTTTACAGACATAAAATGTTTTCGAACGCCATAAATTAAGAGTGTCTCTCGCTTCATCACAGTTCCTAATTGCGCCATATGTAGCAATTGCTCAAACTGGCAAGTCATGTCATGAAGTCTCCTCTTCGCTGTTACAGAATCAGCAGCTACCCATCTGTTGGAGGAAGGACTACTGGTAGTGGTTCGGCAGCTCAACTCTTATTAGCTCTCGTTCAAAGAGCAAAGAGAAGACAAGAAAGCTAATCCGCTCCGTCCGCTCTTTCTGAAAGTTCCCTCCGGGGGTCTGACCCTCCGCTACCTAATATTCCCGGCTAACCGAATTCATGTTTTAGCACTTCTGATGTCAGGTTTTATTTACCATTGAATTAGCTTATAGCTTCTTACACAGAGGGAATCTAGGCATTAACACTAACTAACTAGCTATATTGATTTACTCTTCCTTTAGTTCCAGTCGAATTGCGAGCAAAGCTCGACACTGCTAGCGTTAGTTAGAGAGGTTGGCGAACTACTACGATCTATAGATTCCCCTTCAATCGAACTTTTGATTCTAGTTTTTCTATGCTGCCCTCTAGGCCTTTACACCACAGCCCTAGATCGCCTCTATCCTTTGAACATTGTCAGTGAGGTGGTTGCTACTGACTCCATCCATTGGTCAAACCAACATGCTTTGATAATACTTGATAGTTGATGCATCCAAAAAGTTTAAAACAATAAAGACAACAAAACCATAGAAAAACTTAAGTTTTGATTCTTATTGATAAAGATAACTCATTTCAAAATCCAAATACAAAATAAAAAAATTAAATGACATGATCAAATCAATCACATGCTAAACAAGAAATAAAATAACTAGAAATTTAAAATTATTGTCAGAATAAAGAGAAGAAATAATTACAAAAGTGTATGAATGGGGTGTTTGGCTTTGAGGTCGAACCTGTTTTTTATCAAAAATTAATTTTTTATTATTTTTTGATCATTTTAATATGTTGATGTTAAAAATAAATTTTAAAAAATAAAATAAACATATTTTAATATATTTTCAAGTAAAAAACACTTTAAAAAAACAACTTTTATCACATTCTCAAACATGATTGAAATATAGAATAATGCAACACATCCCACTAAACTCTGATGATTATGTTTAAGCTTGCAAATAAATAGTTTAGTGTCTCATATATTAACAAATTAAACTAAAAATATTCCATAAGAAGAAGGCTATCTAATTGAAACACAACCTTTTTTTATGCATTAAACCCACAATGTATCTAAGTTATTAAACTCATCTAATCCATAAAATAATTAAAAATTTGAGTTATAATATAAATAACTTAATCCAAGTTTATCTAACTCAATTTAAAACAATAATATTTTAAGATAAATGCATGTACCACACATAGGTACATAAATGCATGTACCACACATAGTAATCTCTCTCCCCTTTATTATGAACCAGTCCCATAGGTATGAAATTAAGACACCATCCTTTAACTTACCTTACCTAGTATGGGTAAAGAACTTGAATTTCTGTCTCAAACTTCGTCTTTCTCAATTGACATGTTTGCATGAACGGTTTGAAGCAATTATGAAAATTCTATATATCTAGAATTTATGATTTATATTCTATTAACTTTGTTTTTGTTGTTTTTCACTTATATTTGCATGTGAATATATTTCTCCTAATATAATTACTCACGTAAGCTATGCTAGCTTCTTGTAATAAAAAAAGAGTTTCTAGATATAACCTAAATACTAAATAGTATTATTATGTATTATGTTTTAGAAAATGATATAAAATTATATCTAAATAGATCAAAATTTTAAATTGAAATAGCTCTTTAATATATTATTTAGTCTTAATAATTATAAAGTAAAGAGTTTGAATCCTACTATATATGCACACTCATTCGATTCACACTTATTCAAGACGTAAATGTAACTCAAAATAAACATGAATGGCGTACATAGCATTTCAAAAGAATGGCTTACATGTGATTGCCCCCTCGCCTGTATGGTCTGGGAAGCCCTCCTTGAGCAGCAGGATAGGCTGGCTTTATTCAACACAGAATTAATCTCATGGTTCATCAATAACCTTGCGTTCAGTAAAGGTACACAAGAAGGTAAGCATTGGTCAATTACATTTGGAGTTGCAATATGGTATATCTTTGGAAATGGAGAAATGCTAGAATTTTTAGGGATGGTAGCTCTATGGGCTATAAGCCTATTGGTCATATCCACTGTACGTCTGGGGATATTCAACACGCGATGGATAATAGAGCCGGGGCAGTTGATAGGCAGAAATAAATGAGCCTTGTTAGCTGGAAATACCCTTCAATGGACTGGATAAAAATGAATGTTGATGGATGCAGTAAAGGTAATCTAAGATGTGTGGGAGCAGGGGGTTTGATTAGAGATAGTCTTGGTTCGTTGATTAAAGGATTTCCAATCAACACGGGTATATATTCCTTGGTTATAGCAGAATTGTGGGCAGTGGTTAAGGGGTTAGAGCTAGCTTGGATGCTGAGAATTCGACGACTTATATTAGATTCGGATTCCATGCTGGCTATGACACTCTTAACATAGGATACTGTGACAATAGACGTGAATTTTACTTTGATCACTAGGGCAAGGGAATTGCTAGAGAGAAATTTTACTTCAATATTTGATAAAAAAAAAAAGAGACGCTAAAAAAATTAATCACAATCAAATGCTGAAATGTTTATTTTAAACTATAATAACTCTATAAAATATATAAATCATAAAAATCAATTTATAATTAATCAATCAAATATTAAAAAATAAAATTAAAAAAAAAAACTCAACATTGAAGAATAAAACTATAATAAAAAAAGATAAAATATTTACTAAAAAACAACAAAAAAATAGACACACGGGCCTAACCTGGGTGGGCCAACACACTTGGATCTTTGAAACAAAAACCAGGCGTGTGGACTTTCTAATTCAGGTCTATGTGCATGAGTTTTTTTTTTTTCTTTTCTAAGAGCGAAATGAGTTGTCATCTCCCTTATCATTTTTCAAAAACTAATAAGTAAATAAAACATCGTTTGTTGTAATAATGTTTTTAGAATTTGGCACCACTCTTGTTACCAAAGATTTAGGTTTAATTTTGTTTGTGTAAACCCCATTTTTTCCCTACTTTCACCTAAAAAGCATATAATAAACATTAGTTGAATTTAAAAAATAAAACTCTGTTTATCAACCTAAAAAACCCTAAAAAAATTTAGAAATGCAAAATCAAACTTAGAAAGATTTTTCTCTCTCAACCTCAATATATTTTTCTAGACAAGATGAAAGTTCAAAAAAAACAAAATTAAAATCTCCTTATCGAATGTAATTCATTAACATCATGAACGACGAGTTTTGTTTTTAAAAAGTGAAGAAACCAATGACTTTCTCTTGTTTTTTAGATAATTTTCTCTCTCATTTTTATAACTCGGGAAATAAAATGTAAAGAAAATAAATTTTTGGTCTAAAATTAAAATTTCTTACCATGAAGGAAAGGAAAAGTTTTAAGAGTGAAAAATAACTTTTGCCTTTAATTTTAGATTGTCAGGAGTTTTCTCATTGTTTTATATTATGGTCTTTTTTTTTGTTTTTCTAAACTTAATAAATTCACCATTAAATTGAGCATGAAAGGCTATAATTGAGAGAGAAAAAATTGAAGACAATTTTGTTTTTTAAATGTGAATATTGTGGACGGCTACATGGAAAAGTCTAAGCATTTTAGTATAGTTTGGAATTGTAATTGTATTAGTTGTTTATTTTATATTAAAACGTTTTCTTTACTATTACATGCACATTTATTATTATTATTTTAAAATTACTTATCTTTCATATATATATTATTTTAAAATTACTTATCTTTCATATATATATATATATATATATATATATATATGAAAGAAAAAGTAATACGTGTCTATCAATTCCTGATGATTATTATTTTAAATAGACACGGTATTACTTTTTTTTTTCCATATATATATATATATATAGTAATCCCATCCTAGATGTAAGGAAGCAATAATTCCAAAAAATGCCAGCTGAACAACACTATATCCTTCTCTTGGCATAGTTAAAACTGTATATACCTAGAAGTCTCTTGGCACAGTCTGATTTATAGCTGCCATTATTGTACTTCTTTCCATTTGTAAAATTATTCCAGTGTGATAAGTATCACATCACCTCAATGTACAAATAATTCAAAAAAGCTGTATGTTCTTAATCACAAGCTCTGGCATTGTTATTTTTGGTGTGAGAGAGAGAGAGAGAGAGAGAGGATAGAATGCAATTCACTGTTCCATATAAATGCATTCGTTCTTTTGAAACACAAAATGGGTACCTTATATATCCCATCCGCCTTATGTTATATAGCAATGGAATTTAAGTTATTAATTAAAATCCCAAAACAATTTTATATTAACTCGTATAATTATTGATGTTTTATAACGGATGTAATAAAAAAAGGGATATTAAAAGAATTGAATATGGAATCAAATAAATTAACTTGAGAAATGGGACTTTAAAGTTTAAGGAGTATAAATACCTCATGAATTATTAAGGTAAATAATTTTTTTTATTCTCAAAACATATATATTTTAATCCTTAAAACAGTAATCATACAAAAACAAGAATAAACACTTGTGTTTATGGAATTTAAAACTATTTCTTTTATTTATTACAATTCTCATTTAAAGTTATTGACTTTATCATCGGAGAATCTCTAAATCTCACCGATAGGGATTGTTTTGCAAGTATCAGGACATTTACCATCAATTTTATACTTTCTAGACTAAGGAGAAGGAAATATCGACATGAACAATTGATTAACCATTATCCAAACATCAAATAACCTGATTCCTGATTATATTGGGTTTTAGGACATCATTAGTTAGCATCGCTATCAGAAAACTTCAAAAAGCCATTAATTATTTTAATGGTTTTTTTATATGCCTACTAATTACCAATGACAAACAAACAGGACACTCCTGGGGTAGGATGTGTTACAGATCTTTCTGCCACAATAGACAGTTCTGCCCAACCAATCCTTCAACAACTCATTAACCAAATGCAACTTCTTACCTAAACATTGTTAGTGAATCAGCAAGCAAAAGAAACCTTACCTCAACAAGTCTCGGCACCACTTCATCAAGTTGTTGCATCCTCTTTACAACATTCACAATAGTAGGCTGCACCTAGTGTCCGCAAATGATTACATTATCTAGAGAAATGTGGGCATAATGAAACCATAAGGGATTTTCAGCCTAAAAGGTCATCTTACTATTCCAAAAGGCGTACACACCTTCAAGACACTCAGGCATATAATAAGTATTCTAGAAATCCATTTAGCCATCGCATGAAGGAGACTATTCATAAATCTTAGCATTCCACGCTAAAAACCTCAAGTTCCCTATAACCTTATAGGCATAGGAGTGGAAAACAACTTGAAGTAGAATACATGCAAAAAGATGCCTACACCCCCTCCACCAGATTCCGGATTCTTCCCTATCGAGATGAGTGTTGCAAACTCATATACCTAAGGACTATATCTTCACCAAAATGACCTTGGATAATTATAATGGTCTTACAAAGTTAAAGGAACATGTATAAAATATGCAGAGCAGCTTGGAACTAGTTATCCAGGATGGCTATGCCATGTGCAAGATCTTCCGCACAACCTTAAAGGGGTCGGTGCGTGCATGGTACAACAATTTAGAGTCAGGCTCTCTAACAAGTCTTGGTGACCTTTGTACCAAACTATTGGCATGATTTAACACAAGTATCCCAGCAAAAAAAAGTTCCACATAACTCTTTAAGGTCACTCAGGTAGATGATGAGTCCACGCTAGTATACTTGAAAAGGTTTGATGAAAAAATGCTCAAGGTTGAAGAATTAATTGAGCATATGGCTTTTAAAGCCCTAATACATGGAGCGAAAGGAAGAGCTTTATAAAAAAATAATTGTTATCTACCAAACATAAGTTTATTGAAAGTGAAGCAAACCATGGAGAACCATAAGCTGTGTAGAGAAAGCAAGTATATTACGTCCACTAAACATTACCCTTATTGAAGTCTTTAAAGCCATTTAGGGTAAAAGATTTATACCCTACCCTTCACCTATGAAATCACCACCTAATACCCGTAAATCCAAGAAGTATTGTTGTTCCATAAAAATAAGTAACATGACACAGAGAACTGTTATATCTTGAAGAAAGAAATAGAAATATTGATAGCTAATTACAAAGTCAAAACTTCTTTTTAAAATATTTTTCAAGTATGGGTATTAGACCCATACTAGCTACTTAAAGAAATCCCTCCTATATTTTTCTAAGTATATTGCGTTGGATCCATTTAGGTTTTTACAACCTATATAGAGAAGACTTCAGTTTATCAAAAAATTAAAAGTAGGATTGAGCAAAAAAACTAAAAAACTGATTAAACCGAGAAAACAAAAAAAAATAACTGAAAAAACCGAACCGTGAAAAAAACCGATTAGAATTTTGAAAAAACCGACCGGTTCGGTTTTATAAGCCTAAAACCGAAAAAACCAAACCGAACCCAAACCGAAAAAACTGGAAAAAAATCGAGCCAAACCAGAAAAAACTGAGTCAAACCAAAAAAACCAAGCCAAACTGGTTTGAACCGGTTTTTGTTCTAAAAAACCAAACTAAACCGAAACCGGTCGGTTTGAACCGGTTTCGAAATTTTTTTTTAATTTGATTTGGTTACTTTTTTTTTATAAAAACCGAACCGAATCGAAAATGATCACCCCTAATTAAAAGTACTTAGAAAATATAACACATAATACAAAAGCCTCGTGGCCAACTCCAAGGCTAAAAAGCTAAAATATTCATTATATAATAACAAGCCACTAAGGCAAATATAAAAGCTCCTACATCTCCATGCTAGGCTTCTAGGCAAGATAGACTCCATCTTTGGCTATAACGTTTTTGGTAGGAAAGACATCTTTAAAGTCAGGAACCTGACTATTAAGAAAGGACTTAATGAAATCCATTCGCATTCACCTGGAAATGTTAAAGAAATATAAATTGAACATAGATAAAACGAATATGTACCATATGGTTTTTATCAAGGAGACAGACTCTTTATAATCAGTATAAAATTCTTAGGAGGAGTTCTTTAATTTTTCCATCCTTAACCGAGAATTATAAGCTTAATCACTGGATGTCTTCGGCTCCTCCCTTAAATTCTTATTGGATTTCTTAAGCTTAGTGACCTTTTTTTTTAAGAAGTCTATCCGGCTATAAGCCTTCATGAACCTTTTCTCATTAGATTCCAAGATGAAAATATGTCTTTTTAACTCTCTTTACAGTTGAGAATAGATAGCATTGAGAGTTTTCAACTCTATATCTTAGGTAGCTCTCTGCTTTCTCAGTCTTCGCACCTTAGTCATGTTAGCGCGATATCGCTCAATGGCTCTTCTCTCCCCAACCTATCGACTTCTCAAATAGGCACACATCATGAAGGTTTAAAACAATGATAGGTAAAAAAATAAATTCAAATTAGGTAAAAAAATAAATTCAAATTCTTAGTAACTAAAGTTAGCCAGCATGTTAGATAATAAAATTTGTATAAAGGCTCTTCATACCTAGAAGGCCATATACTTAGTAATAGACAAGTAGCGTTAGTAGTTGGGGTGTGTCATTACACTCACATCAGAAAAAATGGTGAGCAACTTGTTCAAGGTGTCTATCACCTCCAACCCTCTAGGCCCAAGGGTGGGCTCCCTTATAAGATATCTTCCATAATCCTTATTTTCTCCTCGTTGAGGTTAGGAAACATACAAGAGCACAATACAGGTTCAATCTAGAGAAAAAAGTCCTCCACCCTTTTGGCGTGAGGCATCTGACTAGAAGAACCATTGAGCATTGAAACTGGGTTAGCTAGAGCAAGAGTGCTGATAGGATAAGGAATCACTTTTACATTAGAGTAAAAAGTGATAGAAACTTAGGCATCTGACTGGAAGAACCAATGAGCATTGAAACTGGGTTAGCTAAAGCAAGAGTGCTGATGGGATAATGAATCACTTTTATATTAGAGTAAAAAGTGATAGAAACCCTTATACTCTTCTAGTGTGAGACAACATTAAGGATAACTAAGGTTAGAGTTGGCATCTTGTGATCCCTCGATATTGGAGATCGATTTCACCTCTGCTATTTCTTGGTGCATTTTTTTAGTTGAAGGAGCAGCTAATAGGGTCTCCTTAGTATCTATTAGAGCTATTCTTGTAACCTTCTCCTGAGTATCAAAGGTTCCTTGTGGAGGGAGACTGAGGTATCTTTAAATAAGGAAACACGACTAGGTGTTTGTGTGGTTATGTGATCAGGCATAAATGGCATGGACTCGTTGGCCTCAGACCTAGTTACTCTTGGTAAAGATCCTGCATAATGAAAAAGTTAGAAGATGAATAACACATGAAATGAAAGTAACATTAAATTAAAATTGCTAGAAACGTCATATAACCTTTGAGTCATATAATTGATCTTGTATTTGGTGTTGAGATTATGCAATCTATTGTATATCCTCTCCTCCTCCTCGTTCAGAAAACACTTGTCATTTACACCAGCATGAGGCGCTCTTCATAGGTGGGTACAACCCTAGATAACATTATATCCATTATGAGGTCTTTTTACATCCTCATTTTTTATTATCACCCACTTTAATATCCATTTCTTTGAACGAGAAGACTTTTTTTTAAAGGTGTCTTTTATAGGCCCTCTAAGCCTAATAGAAAAATTAAAAAAACTAAGGTATATAAAGCCCCTTTAAACACTGTTAATCAACATATAATGTTTTTTAAACACCCTGATTATGGGTTCCTCTTGAAGCACCCTATCAGCTTGTTAAAGCCAGACCTGTTGGGGTGGAGTTGAGTGGGAATTAGGTTAAAGTAACAAAAAACACCCCTTATAAACCTTTAAAAGGAAATGAGTACCCAAACTCATACATGTATATGGGTAGTGATAATAAAATTTCCTCCAATAGGTTTGCTGGTGACCTGGTGATATGATCATTAGCCTCTAACAACAAGACCAAGTAATCCCCTGGTTTTTTTAGAGTTGGCCAAGGTTACTTGCTAACAAAACACAGTACTTTCTGCCTCATCCAGAGATGTCCCAGGTAATTTTAAATGTCCCTTGAGGTTTGAAACCTCTTTGTGAATAATCTTGTTCCCTCTTCTAATAGAAAAGGATTGGCCCTACATCACCGTCTTCTACTCCCAGTAATGAATAAATGACATGTGACATCCCATTATAACCTTAGAGAGGCTAAACACCTACTATATTGATGACATTCAGCTGAATGGTTTTCTTAAGAAGATTTATTTTGCCTCTCATAGAAACATTTAAAATCAATATGGGAAAACACTTATTTTCCAGGGAAGAGGAGACAAACCTGACATGTGTCTTTCGAAAAGCTTTTCAAGTCCTTTTGCTTTAAATGCATAAAGACTCGGGGGTAATTGATGAGTCAATTTTTTTTACTTAATTTTTTTTATACTTTAAAAGAGTCCAAACCCATAATAGGATGGTAACCCAATCAAACACGAGTCTGGCTAAATGTCAGACACAATATACTTGAGTTCAATCGTGAATAGAGCTCAAGGAACCATGGGTTTGGAAAAATATCAAACCCAATATATTTAGGTTCGATGATGAGCTGAAGGAACCATAGGTCTGGCAAAATATCAGACCCAACTTGCTTGGTTTCCGTCACGAGCTGAGCCTAAGACACTATAGGTCTAGCAAATTGCCAGACCCAATATACTTGTGTTCAGTTATGCACCAAGCCTAAGACATCGTAAGTCTGGAAAGTCAGCAGATCTAATATTATTAGGTTTAGCCATGAGCTAAGCCCAAGGCACTGTGTGTTTGACAAGTCTCCAGACCCAATATACTTGGATTTGGTCTTGAGCTGAGCCCATGTCATCATAGGTCTAACAAGTCTCCAAACCCAATAGATTTAGATTCATCCATGAGCTAAGCCCAAGGCACCGTGTGTTTGGGAAGTCATCATACCCAATACACTTAGGTTCGGCTGTGAGCTAAGCCCAAGGAACTGTGGGACTAGCAAATTACCAAACTCATCTCCCCTAAGTTTGGCTATGAACCTAACTCAATTGATCTTAGAGATCCATGTTAGGACCATAAGGTTTGATCTTAAGATTATTTATGTAACCTATTCATATTAGAAATAATCATCTCCCTACACCTATAAGTGTATGAAAAGTCTTCTAAGGGCCTACCATATTCTCATCTCAATAAATGCCCATTAATTTGTAAGGGATATTTATCCCTCATTAATGATCTATAAGAGATCTTTATCTCTTATTAATGTCATTAAGTGAAAATGACTTATTGGTTCTTTCACTACACCAAAACAACAAGGTTTAAGGAGTATAAATAACCCTCAAACCACCTAGGTAAAAGAATCATTTTTTCTTACTCTTAAAACATATATATTTTAATCCTTAAATCATTAATCATACAAAAAGAAGAACAAACACTTTTGTTCTTGAGATTTAAAGCTTTTTTTTTCATTTATTATCATTCTTATTTAAAGTTTTTTTATCATTGAAAGGTTCATAAAACCCACTAATAGAAACTGTTTTGCAGGTGACAAGTTATTTACCATTAATTTTGTACTTCTTGGACTAAGAAGAAGGAAATATTGATATGAACATTTGATTAACCATCCGAACACCAAATAACCTGATTCATGAGCATATTGGATTTTAAAACATCATCAACTTTTAAGTATGATTACGAGAAAATTGATTTATTCACCTATATTCTCATTGAGGAGAACACTCTATTCGTTATTCGATAAAGAGATTCTAAAATGGTTGGAGGCTTGCCCCTTAATAAAAAATCTATGCATTTCATTATTACTAAATATCATATCTTATGGTAAAATGATGTAATGAAAAAAATATTATGATTTGAACTCAAAGAAGCTTTGATATTGATTATGATGTGTATCAATAATCATTTAATCCAAAAATTTAACTATCATCTATCCATTATTTATATAGCAAAATCTACAAAAACTCTAAAATGTGTCATGCATTGATAGAAAAGCAATTGATATCATTGTTATTAAACTCGTTCTTTATCTGCTGATCCGAAACTTGATCCATATCACATTTCAAATTAAATTAGATAAGAGTTGATTTAATAAGACTCAGTTGAGTTGGCAAGTCATTTGACAATCCGATCGATAATGTCAAAAACTGATTTGATTTTAAAAAAATCTAAATAACATTAATTTTTTAACCTTTTTAAAAATTACAAAACTTGGATATTTTGGATTGATCCAAATTAATCTAGGTTAGTTTATTTAACTCATGGATATTGAATCGGATTATAAATTAGACAGAGTTTAATAATTTTAATTAAAATATATATAAAAAACTCCAAGCTAGATGACCAGGACCATAAAGCCCTGTAAAGAAATAGAGTTAAGGTTGCAGAGGACAAATTAAGAACAGGGCTAAACGCGTCTGAATTATATTGTTTGGTTGTGATGATTATTGGGCACTCATGTGAATTGATGAAGTATTGATTTGTCCATGCTTGAATGCTGACAAAGCTCTAAAGCAAACCCAGCTGCCAGTTGACACATGACCTGCAAATGACTATCGCAAACAAAATCATACTAAAAAATCTATGCTAAAAAATTGATGCTTCAGATTGTATCAATTATTTTGAAAAGATGGATTTCAAAGTATGGACAATAAAATAATTAATTTCATAAAAAGGGGTTAATTACGTTAAGAAGCAAGAGTCAAGACAGTAATCTAGAGTTCAACTATATGCATATATGCGTATTTTACTGAACTTAAAAAGTTTAAATCATCCTAGTGAAGTTAATTATATTGTACTTAATTTTTTATTTAATAAAATAATAAAAATAATAAAATTCAAATTTATTATAATATTATAAAGAATCATTTTAATACAAAAAATAAAATTACTAGGCAAGATATAATTTAAATAATAGTTCTATATTGATCAACCAAAATAATTAAATTTGGTTACACAAGGTTCCAAGTAATTGGTGTACAAATTAATTTAAATTGATCTAAATCAATTAAAACAAA
>Ga0325402_1004928_pt1 | contig 12414 bp, 7 predicted proteins | sample PopdelMetagenome_22_FD_207212 | JGI IMG/M metagenome (GOLD analysis project Ga0325402, IMG submission 207212) | Populus deltoides microbial communities from Bellville, Georgia, United States - Xylem-PdKOR-R3 | ecosystem: Host-associated > Plants > Phyllosphere > Stem > Wood/Secondary xylem... | reverse complement strand
GACATTTATCACCCCATGGGGAACTTACTGTTATAAGGTAATGCCGTTTGGATTGAAAAATGCTGGGGCAACATACCAAAGGGCAATGGTAGCACTTTTTCATGATATGATGCACAAGGAAATTGAGGTCTACGTGGATGACATGATCGCAAAGTCCAAAGATGAAGAAAGCCATATCCCAACTCTGAGGAAATTGTTCGAAAGGTTGAGAAAATATCAGTTGAAATTGAATCCTGCAAAGTGTACATTCGGGGTGAAATCAGGCAAATTATTAGGATTTGTGGTGAGCAATAAAGACATAGAAGTGGACCTCGACAAAGTAAAAGCCATACAAGACATGCCCGCTCCAAAGACTGAAAGAGAAGTTCGAGGTTTTTTGGGGCGTTTGAACTATATTGCCCGGTTTATCTCACAACTTACAATCACATGTGAACCAATTTTTCGATTACTCCGAAAGAAGAATCCTGGAACATGGGATGAAAATTGCCAAAAAGCTTTCAATAAGATCAAGCAGTACTTACAAAAACCACCATTGTTGGTACCGCTCGTGCACGGAAGGCCACTCATCCTGTATTTAACTGTGACCGAATCAGCTATGGGTTGTGTGTTGGGGCAACAGGATGAGTCAGGGAGAAAGGAGCAAGCCATCTACTATTTGAGTAAGAAGTTCACCGAGTGTGAATCCCGTTACAGTATGGTAGAGAAGTTATGTTGTAGTCTAGTATGGAGTGCGAAGAGGTTGCGGCAATATATGTTATACTACACCACCTGGTTGATCTCAAGAATGGACCCACTAAAGTATATCTTTGAAAAGCCATACATGTCGAGTAGAATAGCCAGATGGCAAGTACTGCTGGCTGAGTATGACATCATCTATATGACAAGAAAATCAGTAAAAGGAAGCGCAATTGCTGATCATTTAGCCGATAATGCTATTGAGGATTATGAGCCTTTGAACTTTGACTTTCTTGATGAAGATGTGCTAGTAACGGAATAGGAAAAGAAGAGTGGTTGGTGGGCCATGTATTTTGACGACGCAGTAAATGTATCGGGCAACGGGGCAGGTGCTGTGATAATTTCCCTAGAAGAAAAGCAATATCCTATTTCAGTAAAGCTGCACTTTAGTTGTACAAACAACACAGCTGAGTATGAATCTTGCATCCATGGATTGGAAGCTGCATTAGAGATGAAGGTAGGGAAATTAGAAGTATATGGAGACTCAATGCTAATAATCTGTCAGGTAAAAGGTGAATGGCAGACAAGGGATGAAAAGTTGAGACCATACCAGGAATACCTCTCCAAATTGGCTGAAAGCTTTGATGAAATAGAATTTACTCATTTGGGGAGAGACAAAAATCAGTTTGCCGATGCGTTAGCTACCTTAGCTTCTATGGCTATAATTGATTGTGGTGCCAAAATTCAACCTGTAAGCATTGAGATCAGAAATTCTCCCTCTCATTGTTGTTCAGTAGAAGAAGAAACGGGAAATGACCCATAGTACACAGATATAAAAAGATTCATCCAGCATCAAGAGTACCCATCGGGAGCCTCGAAGATAGATAAAAGGACCTTGAGAAGAATGGTCATGGAATACTACATAGATGGGGAGATTTTGTATAAAAGGTCATTTGATGGGACTTTGCAGAGATGTCTGGGTGATCTGGAAGCCAACGAGGCCCTACAAGAAGTGCATGGTGGAATTTGTGCTACTCACGCAAATGGACACATGATGGCTAGGCAATTGCAAAGAGCAGGTTATTTTTGGTTGACCATGGAGAAAGATTGCATAAATTTTGTCTGAAGGTGCCACAAATGTCAAGTGTATAGCAACAAAATCAACGCGCCTCCCGCACCCTTATTTAACATGGTGTCTCCTTGGCCCTTTGCAATGTGGGGAATAGATGTGATTGGGCCTATTAATCCAAAAGCTAGTAATGGACATCGTTTTATCCTTGTAGCGATTGATTACTTTACCAAATGGGTAGAGACTTGCTTATATGCCCATGTGACTCAGAAAGTGGTCAAACGGTTCATCGAGAAAGATCTAATCTGTAGATACGGTGTACCCGAGAGAGTAGTGACTGATAATGCTCAGAACTTCAATGAAAAGATGATAGCGGAGCTATGCACAAAGTGGAAGATCAAGCATTCCAACTCGTCCCCTTACAGACCTAAGATGAACGGCGCTGTAGAAGTTGATAATAAAAATATAAAGAAGATTGTTCAGAAAATGGTGATTATTTACAAAGATTGGCATGAATGGCTTCCTTATGCTCTCCATGCGTATCGAATAGCAGTGAGGACATCAACCGGGGCTACACCATACTCTTTAGTATATAGAATGGAGGCAGTGGTACCCTTGGAAGTAGAAATTCACTTTTTAAGGGTCCTCATCGAATCAGGACTCGAGGAGACTGAGTGGGTCAGGATACGATACAAGCAGCTAAATATGATCAGCGAGAGAAGGTTAACAGCAATTTGTCACCACCAGTTGTATCAAAGAAGGATGGCCAAGGCATATGACCGAAAAGTTCGGCCAAGAGAGTTCAAAGAAGGAGATTTAGTATTGAGAAAAATTCTGTCACTACCAGGAGAAGATCGCAGTAAATGGGCGCCCAATTATGAAGGACCATATATAGTGAAGAAGGCATTTTCAGGAGGGGCGTTGATGCTAACAAGAATGGATGGGGAAGACGTAGTTAGGCCTGTAAACTCTGATTCTGTAAAAAAAATATTATCCATAATGTATAAGTCTTTATCAAATCAATAAATAAGATTGGGCCAATGATTTCTCTTTGCATATTTTTCATAAACGGTGCCTGCCAAAAAAAAAAAACAAAGAACCCAAAAATATACCCTTATAACCTCGCATGATCTCATAGACCTAATCGATCTCTTTCACCAAAATCAATTTCCCTATTGGAGTTTTAAAAAAGATTAATCTTGCATTTTGATTCTGAAAATAATTTGATGTTTGTTCCAAACCATATTTTTAACATTTTTACTTGTAGAATGACAAGTGAATCAAGCAACTCCATCATTGAGGTGACTAAATTATAAACAAAAAAAAAATTTGAATAAACACCTTTACCCTATGACTTTTGAACCATGTGTTTTTAAATGTATGAATAATGGTATGTAGTGAACTCGTTGCTCATGACCCATGAAATGCATCTTTGCAAAGACCAAACCATTATACTGGATGAGGTCAAAGTTTATTGATCTTAGCTGCTTGCGCTTGAAATGAGGAAAGGCCATCTTTGTTATCCCTTTCACGTTCTGAAATAAGTTCATCCCTTGCGATCCCTTTTTTAGCCTGAATAATTTTTTTTCATGAAAAAAATCCCGACTAGGATCACACCCCACACTAGGGGGCAAGAGAAAATTTCAATGAGAAAAGAGAAAAAGTCGTGAGAAAGTCAAAAAGGCATAAGAGCTCAAGAAACTCAAATGCTAGGGGGCATGCCCAAATCACTAGAAAAAGTGACATCCAAGATAAAGTGAGTATACCATAGCAAAGCAATAAAAAGAAGAGGCGGCAAATCAAAGAAGAGCGGCAAAATAAAATATGAATGACATCAAGAGTCAAACTATTGATAGTGATCCTCAGTCTTTGAAACCCTGAAACACTCTTCGAGCCTTATGTTCTTTCATAGCCAAAAACCATAGCCTACGTTGCGTGTTTATAGAAGTCCTTTCTAATCAAGCAAGCAAGCAACCTGGAACAATAAACAATGCTCTCAAAATGCAAAGAATATTTTTTTCATAAGATTCATGACATCAAGAATAAACTACTCATTATTATTCATGCTGATAAAAATGAATGTTAAAAAAGAGACAAGTTTTTTTTTCTCAAACAAAACCTCGAGCTTTTTCTCGAGCCCTTCACTTTGAAAACCTATAAAAATAAAAGGTCATCTCATGAGGCATTTTCATCGAAAACCTCATTGCCAAATACAAGAGCAAATAATCTCTTTTCCAAGAAAGAAAATAACCAAAGAGTTGCAAGATTTCAAAAGCAAATTTTTTTAGACTCACATCAAAATAATTTTTGTTTTCAAAATGCAAGATCAAGATTTATTCTAGACCTATACTCCTTCACCAAAATGAACAAAAAGAGAAATAAGAGAATGTTTTTTTTTTAAAAAAAACCATTATTTGTCTAAGTCGCTGGTAAAGCACACTTGGAGGCAATAACAAGTACAAGGGGGCAATATTGTATTTAATGAAAATCCATCTCTTCTAGAAAAAGAGAGGAACATTTCCTACAACAAGACAAGGGGGCATTTTGGTTTATGAAAAACCGTTTGATCCTTTTAGCAAGTGACACCGAATGTTTTTAGCAGTGAGACGAGGAGTAATGAATGATCCTCTCGAATTATTTGACGAGACAGAAAATCTCTAGCAAGCAAGTGGGTCACGATGAGCACCACAAAGGTTGAGTTGTGCAAACAAATCTGGAAATAGACTTACATGGGTCAACTCGAGTGGGCTAGAAGCCAAGCGACAAATATGACCAAAATCAGAGGTAGCAAGTCCTCATCAGTCAAGCAACAAGAAGACAAAGAAGAAATGGGGGGCCTATATTTCAAATCAGGTAAAGATGCATGCATGTCATCTAAACTTTGAGAAATTGAATAATGAGTTTTGCAAATCTCATTAGAGAAAATTCCAACGGAATCTATCAAGTGAAAGGCCAACTTGAAATGGCCAGGATTGAAATTGCTTTTGAAAAATTTTCACTTGTGAGAATTTTTCAACCTGGGCAGGCCGCCCACAAGAATTAGGCCCTCTGAAAAATCTCTATGTTTTTCCACCTCCTTAAAATGCGCGTTCGAGCCTTTGATCATCATTTTTAGGGCGCTTTCAAGTCCTTATCTCCTTTCAAGTGCGCCTTCGAGCCCTTGACTATCCAAGGTATTGCGTTTCTTAACCCTACCTCCCTTTTCGAGAACACCTTCGAGCCTTACCTCCATTCAAATGCACCCTCGAGCCTTTGATCATCATTTTTAGGGCGCTTTCAAGCCCTCATTTCCTTTTCGAGCGCCTTTGAGCCCTCGCTTTCCTCTTGGAGTGCCTTTGAGCACTCGCTTTTCTCTTCGAGCGCGCCTTTGAGCCCTCGCTTCTCGCTTCTCGCTTCTCTCTTCGAGTGCGCCTTTGAGCCCTCGCTTCTCTTCGAGCGTGCCTTTGAGCCCTCGCTTTCCTCTTCAAGCGCGCCTTTGAGCCCTCGCTTCTTTTCGAGCGCACCTTTGAGCCCTCGCTTTCCTCTTCGAGTGCCTTTGAGCACTTGCTTTCCTCTTCTAGTGCCTTTGAGCACTCGCTTTCTTCTTGCATTCTTTTGAGTGCGCCTTCGAGCCTCTCATTTTCCTTTTTTATACTTGGGTAGGTCACCCATCACAATGAGACCACTGTAAAAAAAACAAAAAAATATATATATATACAAAAACAAACGGGTCGTCTTCCAAATGATTTGTTTCTTGATTTCTACATCTCTCTGTAAAGGTCATGTGTCAATCTATTGCTTTCAAAGTTTTCAAGACTTGAAAAAAAAAACAAAAAAAAAAGTTCTTTCTGTATCTGCTTTTCTTTATAAATTTACTACACAAAGCTAAAAGAAAATAAAATTTTCCAATATCTTTGCATAATAAATATTATAAAGAGGGGGCAACTGTCATAACCCAATTTTTGACCATTTTATTTTAATTATTATTATTATTTTGTTTACTGAAAAGAATAAAAAAATGATGATGAAAAAAATAATAATAATAATGACGGGAAAATAAGTAAAATGAAATAAAGAATGAATTAAAATTTGGGTTAAGGGCAAAATGATTGGAAGTTTTGGGGTTTAATTAAACTTTGAAATTAATCTAATGAAGCTTGGAATTAATTTAATTAATCCAATTAAGGGTTAAATTGGAGAATTGATAAATTTTTAGACTTAATTAAGCTTGAAATTAATTTAATTCATCCAATCAAGGGTTTAATTGGAGAATTGATAAGTTTTGAGACTTAATTAAGCTTGGAATTAATTTAATTAATCCAATCAGGGGCTTAATTGAAGAATTAATAAGTTTTAGACTTAATTGGACTTTGGATTTAATGAAATTACTGAAATCAGGGACTTAATTGAAGAAATAGCAAAGTTTGGGGTTAATTAGGGTCCAAATTGCAAAAAATAAAATCCAAGGACTAGCTTGAAAATGGCACAGAAATGCAAGGATCCAATTACATTTTAACCAGGGGCTTGATTGTGAAATTACAAGAATTACAAGGACCAAATTGAAAGCAGCCTTTAGAACTGGAAAACGGAGTCGTATTGCAGCGACTGTTCACCGTCTTCTTCCTCTGCAACGACTCCGCCATTAAAGGCAGAGACGTTTCATCCGTTGGTAGCAACGCTTACGTTTGATCATGGAAGGCGACCAGTTACAGGGCATTTAGGAGGCGACCGTTACAGCACCGATCGATCTCTGGCCTTATAAAAGCTGGGTAAAGGCAAACTCGCAAAAAAAACGAAAAAAAGGCCAGAGGCTGGATAGAGAGCGACTGAGAACGAAAAAAAAAAGGAACCGAGAACAGGAGGAAAAAGAGGGCAAGCAGGAACCACAAAAAAAAAACAGAGCAAGACAGAGGGAAGAAACCCAGCAAAACAGAGAGAAAGAAAATACACAGAAAAAAAACAAAGAAAACACAAACAAAGAAACCCAGAAAAACCAACATTAACATCACCGTCTCCTCAAATTCCCCCCTGCAAATCGAAAAAAGGAAGAACCCAAGCAGCAAGCCGTGACCTTCATCATCACCGAAACAAAAGGAAAACAGAAGGGGGCAGTCATACACAGACGAAAACGAAATCACCGAGCTGCAAGCCTCCTCACGATCTCTAGAAGCAGGTAAGTCATTCTCATTCTCTCTTCATCCTTGTTTGGAATTGTGCAAATGTAAGAACTGTGCGAAGGTAATTTAATTACCTTCGCACAGTTGCTGCACGCGTGAAATTGCTTCACGCGTGTAGTTTAATTAACTCTGTCGGGCCACTGGTTTGGGCCAGTGGCCGGGCTGCCCAGCCCCTTTTGGGCTGAGCGGGGCCCGGCCCAAAAAAAATATAGATAATAAAAAATAAAAAAATGAGAAATGTAGAAATTTTGTTTTTTTGCATGTCTTAGAATTTTTTTTTTTTTTTTATCAATGTAATGGTGTAGAAATAAAAATTTCTCATGTTTTAAAAAAATATTTTTTTTTATGATTCACTGATATCAGGATCAGAAAAAAAAATAAAAAAATATATTTTTTTTAGGCTATGAATATTTACCAACGCCAGAGTTGGAATTATTCGTGGCAGAACTTTTAATTGGAATTATTCGTGGTGAAATATTTACCAACGCCAGAGTTGGAATTATTCGCGGCGAAACTTTTAATTGGAACTATTTGTGTTGGAATATTTACTAACGCCAGAGTTGGAATTATTCGTGGTGTAATTTTTAATTGGAATTATTTATGGTGGAATATTTACCGACGCCAGAGTTGAAAATATTCGAGATCAAATATTCATTGACGCCAGAGTCAGGAATATTATGATCAAACCATCATTTAAAAAAAAAAAATATATATATATATATATATATATATATATATATACATGCATTGATTTAAATTTATTTCGTAGGTTTATTCATTGAAATTAGAGTCAATAATATCATACGTTCTTACAAATAAATCAACAAAAAAGTTTTAGCAAATTAAGATTAAAACAGCAATGCAGCTTACCTTAGGTAGGGTGCGCTAGGGGTGCTAATACCTTCCCTAGCCTCAACCAGTCCCGTACCATAGGATCTCTCTTGACCAGTTAGGGTTACTAGTGACCATAATACTAGGTGGCGACTCCTTAAACAAGACCTTTTTCCTAAAAGAACAAGATGCCAGAAATCTGTTCTTTTTCCCTAATCAAGATTATTTTTAAGGTCGCCTTGATGTCGGGTGCGACACTACAAATACTAGTCAAATCATTAATCTCGGTTATCAATGCCTCACACTAACGCCTTTAGTATCCATGGATACTAGTCAGATCCACAATCTCGGTCATCAATGCATCACACTAACATCTCTAGTATCCCACAGATATTAGTCAAATCATTAATCCTGGTCATCAACTAGTTTTGTTCTATCTTTTTCACGGCATATAACACAATTTATATCAATGAATGATGCATTTAAAAAATTTGTAGTTACAAAAACTTAAGAAACATTCTTAACAAAAAAAAAAAAGGTGGAGAGCACCTACTTGGAACCTGTATTTATAATGTTATTCTTCGCTGCTATCCAAATCTAGCAATCTTTCATGTACCAATAAGGATTTAATCCATTACCAACAACTCCACTAAATATTTTATTTCATATTTTCATTTAATCCCATGTCTCAATTCAATATTTATATACATAGGAAGTTCTTTATAACCTCACACATATACATACTATTAAATCCAATTCATTCTCACAATCTTTCCAGTTAAAATCTTAAATCAATAACAATTTCAACAAACTAAGAATTAGCCAATCTTAATAAAATCTAACTTAAGTCAATTTAGAATATTGTTTAGTGTTTATCATAACTAAAATTATAGAATTCAGTTTTGGAAATGACTTGTCTTGCTAGAAAACTAAGATACAGGGATATAGTTGTGGTGAAAGGAAAAAGACTAAAGTTTTTCACTTATACACCCAAATTCACCCATTTTCATATTACACCAAAATCATTCAGTAGAATCAATTTCAAGCTCCCTTCAATATTTAATCCATAACTGGGGTTTTACAACTTCAAATCAAGTGAAACCAGCTTCACATGAAAGTAAACACCCCCTTTTACAACTCTTATGAAGAAATCTATTTCAAATTCTATCATTTTTCAATTCTAATTCTGACTAAAAATCAGTTAATAACACTATCCAACTTTCAATTTATAAGTTTGATAAATAATATAACACTTCCATGTATTTCTTTACAATTCCAATTTATCATTTCCTTTTAATGCATTTCAGGACACCATTTAAACATAATTTCTATGAAAATTAAACTAATCAAATCTATCATCCACTTAGGATGACCCAAAGTAATAAAAATAATAAAATGTAGAGTTTTCTTGAATTCCTCACACTTCTTATTAATTTCACTTTCACTCTAATGTGATTCCACTTAAATTCCACACACACACACACAACTTTGATTATAAAAGCTTTTCAAAGGTTTACTTTTGTCTAAGTCTCCGAACTAAGATCATCAAAACACATTCATTTTTTTATACAAACTTCCAATCATCATCACATTACTTTAATCTTTCAAAAAAGACTTAACTTCTAGCATTTGACATCATCAATATATTTTTTATGCACAGTCAAAACAATCTCCCCTAAAGCTACTAGTTTCAACCATTTAGGGTCATAATCCTCTTGGATTGTTTTCTTTTTCTAACATTTATTTCACCTATCCAGAATTCACATTTTAAACTAGATTATGTAATCAAACACATTAAACTACATCAACCATTTATTCCTCTCTTATGGCCAAACCTATCATTACTATGGAAGCCATGACTTTTTTTTTTCAATTCTTTCACATTTTAAATCATAAATAGCATGTTTTTCATGGTTAATCACAAATCAAGCATAATCATCCATTAAAAAAAACAACTCAAGAACAATTTCAAATCTTCCATAATACCCATTTAACTAACTAATTCAATCCTTCCAAATCATTCACTAATATTAGAAAATCAAGGCTAAGATCATTTACCCAATGTTTTTCTGATAGTTTTAGAGAGAGTTTCTTGCAACAATTCTTTTCTTTCTTAGCTCCAAATCTTTCTCTGTCACTATAATCTATCTCTTTTCACTTGTTTTTTTTTTCACTCCTTAAAATCTTTTTTGATGATGTTTCTGTATCAATCTTGATAAAACTCTCTTTAATCTTACCCATTTTTTGTGAATTTCCTTCAAACTTTGGATGAGAAAACCTAAAGCTCTTATATATATATATATATATATATATATATATATATATATATATATGTTTGTTCTAATATTAACTAGTCGGCCTCTTGGCTGTTTTAAAGGCAATTTTTTCATTAATTACAATTTTATCTCTCATTTATGCCTTTATATATTTTTCGTGTAAACTATTCGGTTTCTGCTTAAATCGCAAGTACTTCATGAATTCGGATTGAGTTGAAATTTTAAACCAAGTTAGGAAAGAATATAAATAAACTAAATGAGAAATCTCAGCCCAATCTGATGGTTGGATTAAGATATTTACTCTTTAGTGTAAAACCGGTTAGTTCTTGATTTTTCATTAAAAAATCTGATTTTTCTTGTTAAATTCTCACATAAATTATATCAATTATCATTTTAAACATGTAGGATCATTTTATTATTTAAAAATATATTTATATTATAGTTTTTACCTTTATTTATTTATCTAGTTTATTACCGTTTTACAGTAACGTCTCCAATTTTTAATCGGTACTTGCACCTTCACTCTTGCCTTTTCTTTGTACTATCATTTCTTATTGTTTATTCTTTATTTTCTCACTTATTCCTTAGTCATTTTCTCATTTTTTATTTTATTCAATTAATAATACTTGTCTATTATGATTGAACCACCTACTCTTCAACTGTCATATACCTCCTCTCAATCCCCCAAGATTCCCTAGTTAGGCTTTGCCCAATTTATTAAGGTAGAAAGTAGTTTACGAACAAGAGGTCATTTTGGTATTTAAAACATTGAATTTGTGAGAATCTTAATTGTTGCTTTTTCATATGAGAAAAACAATGTCATAAAGATGTTAGTAGGTAAAACCCTTGTTTTTTAGAGGCATACAACAGAGAAACATTAAACAAAATATTTTGCATGTCCTAAATACCCTATAAAGTCAATGAGAGTTATTTTATAGGCATATCATATCGTATAAATGTTGTTCAAGGAATGGGAGGTAGGTTTGAAGTTGTTTGAGAAAGATTAGATGTAGTGCGAAGGTAAGGATGTGTTAGTTGCAAATCAAGATCTGCTTTCTGAATTGTCATTAAGAATATTATGATCGACCCGGCTATTCCTTAGTTGTCACATACCCCCCAATGCCTCCTAAACTCCCTAGTTAGGTTTTGCCTAGTATGTAAAGGTAGGGAGCATTTCACATACAGGAGGTGGTTTTGGTATTTAAAATATTGAATTTGTTAGACCCCTAAATGTTGTCTTTTCATATGAGAAAAGCAATGCCTTTAAGATGTTATTAGGTAAAAACACTCACTTTCAAGGGGCGAACAACAAAGAAACATTGAACAGGATAACCCATTTATCCCAAGTACCTTACAAAGTCAATGAGAGCTATTTCATAAGCTTAACATATCGTATGAATATTTTTCAAGGAGTACTTTTCTAGGTAAGCATTGTATTTTTTTTTTTTTGTATAGTAGTGATTTTTACTAATATAAGATTTTGATGATAAAGTTTTTAGTTAAACAAGACCTCAATAAAGTGATGGGAGGCCAAACATAAAAACATGTGCAAATGCAGATAAATAAATGGCCAACAACTTGACAAGTCAAAAGCTTATGCACATCAAACTAGAAGAGAAGCTTAATGAGTTGAGGAGGTTGTGTCATATGAAAATCAATGATAGGGATACCTATCATATTGATGCTCATGCTAATCATCAGGAGATTGCAGAGATGAATGAGAGACTTGCTTATTCAGCTCAAAAGAAGGAAGAAGAAGTTGAGGCTAAACTTGTCACTTTTTAAACAGAGATGACTAGATATATGGAGCTAGCGAATAACCTGGTGGGACTTTATGCAGTAGTATATGGAAGCTCATGAGCTTTTCATGATAGTGTTGATAATGAGCTGCTAGCATTTATGGGGGACACTCACTTCAATAACAAGTCCAAGAATATCAACATGGATCTATCATGTGTCTTCCATCATAGACCTACACATATGCTAGATTATGATGGATATTATCCCAGACAAGCAATTGTTGTTTCCCACGACGAGCATCTCATTGAGGAGCTTACTAAGAAGTCTAGGGAATAAGAAAGGTTGGGAGAAGGAGAAAACATTGGAGCCTAACTTTATTTGGCCTTTTTGTTGTTATTGTTTTTGTTGTTCTATTTAACTATTGAGCAATTTTGTTTGTATTACTTGTAGCTTTATATATAGACTTAATAAAATAAATTAAACTTTTATTATTTTTTCATCTTGATTGTTTAAATTTTAGAATGTAAAATGAAGAACAATATAAAGACTAATAAAGTTCCATAAAATAAATCATGGAGACAAACTTGGAGAAAATAACTCTTAGATATAATGGAGAAAATTCAAAATTAAGTATAACTAATCATGAGTTAGACTTAGAGAAATAACT
>Ga0325402_1004927_pt1 | contig 12416 bp, 5 predicted proteins | sample PopdelMetagenome_22_FD_207212 | JGI IMG/M metagenome (GOLD analysis project Ga0325402, IMG submission 207212) | Populus deltoides microbial communities from Bellville, Georgia, United States - Xylem-PdKOR-R3 | ecosystem: Host-associated > Plants > Phyllosphere > Stem > Wood/Secondary xylem... | reverse complement strand
CGAGTTAATTTTTTTATATAAAAAATATTAAAATAAATTAAAATCTAAAAATATTGAGTTTTTTTATAAAATTATACTCGAGAATATTGAATCTGTTTGCTACTCCTGACCCAAAAGTTATATTAATAATATTAATAATAATATTAAACTTGCATGACCCAAATGTAATTGAGTTTGGTTGCAACTTTTTTTTTTTTGGATTCGAGGAAACCTCACCCCCCCGGAAAGCACACTTTGTGGGCCCAGGTGAGGGAGTAAAACCCCGGCTGTCCCAGACTCTTACAAGAGATGCACGCCCTGACTCGAACTCGAGACCTGCTGTGCAGATCCCAAACCCTTTGCCATCACGCTACGCCCCTTGGGGACGAGTTTGGTTGCAACATCAAACCTGAAGCCTTGGATATAAGTCTGCTTGCAAGGTCTTGTTATTAAAATGTGATAATTAAAAAAGAAAAAAATTTAATATTATAGAATGAAATTAAAAAAAAAGATTAATTGAAAAGAAAAAAACAATAAAGTAAAGAATTATTCTAATGAATAGTGCTTTGCAAGGAGGGGTACAGTAAAATCCCCTTATGAGATCACAATAATCTAATGAACAGTAAATAAAACAAATCATAAAGTTTAATTCTTAATCAAATCGATATTAAAAGATGAAATTGAAAGGAAAAAAAATTACTTAAGAAAAAGAAAAAAATTTTGAATCAACTGGTTTAACCAGTCAAACCTGGAATTCGTGTTATGAAATTGAAAGAAGAAAGATTGTTGTCTTTTAGTTATAGTTAATTACAATATTTAAAGAAGAAAAATTGGAAGAAAAAAACTAATAAAGAAAAAGAAAAAAAATCTGAATCAACTAGGTTAGCCCACCAAATCAGATTAACTCGTCAAACCTGGGATTCGTATCATGAGAGTGTGATAACTAAATAAGAAAAAATTAACATTAATAAACTAAAGTGAAAAAAAATTAATTAAAAAGAAAAAAAGGGAAAAAAACCTACAGGAAGAAAATAACTAATGAAGAAAAAGAAAAAAAATCTGAATTAACTGCGTTAACCCGTCAAACTAGGTTAATCCGTTAAATCTGAGATCCGAGTCATGAAAATTTGATAACTAAATAGAAAAAAACTAAATATTAACAAACTAAATTTTTAAAAAATAATAATTAAAAAGAAAAAAAGCAAAAAGCAAAAAAAACAAAAATATTAAACAAAAAAAATATTAATTTAAAAAAAAACAAAGAAAGAAAAGCCTACATGAAGAAAAAAACTAATGAAAAAAAAGAAAAAAAATCTGAATTAACCGGGTTAACCCGTCAAATTTGAAATTCGTGTCATGAAAGTTTGATAACTAAATAAGAAAAAACAATTAAGAGTTAACCCAGAATTAGCTGGGTTAACCCGTCAAAACCGGAATCCGTGTCATGAAAGTTTGATAACTAAATAGAAAAAAATTTAACATTAACAAACTAAATTAAACGAAAAAATTAATTAAAAAGAAAAACCAGATAAAAATTCAGGTTAACCTGTCAAACCCGGAACTCGTGTCATGAAAGTTTGATAACTAAATAAAAAAAAATTTAACATTAACCAAAAAAATTAAACAAAAAAAATATTCATTAAAAAAAACAAACAAAAAAAAACAGCTGAAAAAAGACAAAGCAAAAGGCAAAAAAAGAAAAGAAAAAAACTGCTTAAAAAAACAAAGCAAAAAGGAAAAAAAAAAGACAGCTCAGCGTTTCACTGTGGACTGCACTAAAAAAATTAATTAAAAAGAAAACCAGAAAAAAAATCTGGGTTAACCCGTCAAACCCGGAACCTGTGTCATGAAAGTTTGATAACTAAATAGAAAAAAATTTAACAATAACAAAAATAATTAAATAAAAAAATATTCATTAAAAAAACAAAGAAAAAAACAGCTTTAAAAAAAAAGCAAAAAAGAAAAAAAAAAGAAGAAGAAGATGTGCAGTTCACAATAAAATACTGAGCAGTTTTCAAAAAGCAAAAAAAAAAAGACAGCTGAGCGTTTTACTGTGGACTGCACTCGAGAAAATTAATTAAAAAGAAAACCAGAAAAAAAATCCAGGTTAACTCGGAACCTATGTCATGAAAATTTAATAACTAAATAGAAAAAAAATTAACATTAACAAAAAACAATTACACAAAAAATAATTCATTAAAAAAACAGCTTAAAAAAAGCAAAAAAAAAAAAGCAAAACAGCTAAAAAAAAGCAAAATAGCAAAAAAAAAAGACAGCTGCTCAGCGTTTTACTGTGGACTGCATTTAAAAAGCAAAAAAAGCAAAAAGCAAAAAAAACAAAAATATTAAACAAAAAAATATTAATTTTAAAAAAAACAAAGAAAGAAAAGCCTGCATGAAGAAAAAAAATTAATGAAAAAAAAAAAGAAAAGAAATCTGAATTAACTGGGTTAACCCGTCAAATTTGGAATTTGTGTTATGAAAGTTTGATAAGTAAATAAGAAAAAAAATTACGGGTTAACCCAGAATTAGCTGGATTAACCCGTCAAAACCGGAATCCGTGTCATAAAAATTTGATAACTAAATAGAAAAAAATTTAACATTAACAAACTAAATTAAACGAAAAAATTAATTAAAAAGAAAAACCAGAAAAAAATCTGGGTTAACCCGTCAAACCCAGAACCCGTGTCATGAAAGTTTGATAACTAAATAGAAAAAAAATTTAACATTAACCAAAAAAATTAAACAAAAAAATATTCATTAAAAAAACAAAGAAAAAAAACAACTTAAAAAAACAAAGCAAAAGGCAAAAAAAGAAAAGAAAAAAAAACTGCTTCAAAAAACAAAACAAAAGGCAAAAAAACAAAAAGACAGCTTAGCGTTTCACTGTGGACTACACTCAAAAAAATTAATTAAAAAGAAAACCAGAAAAAAATCCGGGTTAACCCATCAAACCCGGAACCTGTGTCATAAAAGTTTGATAACTAAATAGAAAAAAAATATTAAAAATATTTTAATAATATTATTAAACTTAACCAAGTAGGTTAGTTTTTAAATATCCATTTAACTTTTTAGCGGACTCAACTAACATGGGTCTAGCAACCAAATGCCAACCTAGAAGCCTTGGGTCCAGAGCAGCGCATGACCCAAGAGCCTGGGTCTAGCATGACCCAAGCGCTTGAGCCTGGGAACCATGCCGGACTCATGTGTTTTTTTTAACTAAGAGAATTCACTTGAAATTGTTCTAAAAATATATTTATTTTGTATTCTCATATTTGCCTTTTTAACCAAATATATTTTTATATTTTCTATTTTTTTTCTTTTATTTTGAGATATTAATCACACGCGTTCCTAAAATTCTGTTAATGTTTTTTATTAATCTCTAATTTTAATGAAGAAATCATCTACAAAATTGCACAAATTAAGATGGTCAAAAGGATAATAATTCTTTTACATATATAGTATTTTCTTTTCCTACAACATAATGTATCAATTCAAAAGTTCAAAAGTTTTCTCCTATATTTCAAATTTTCGTATATATTAATAGTTCTAATGTAGAATAAACTCTCTTTGTAATAAACTTTGGCAATTAGATCATATAACATCTCAAATTTTAAAAAGTATGAACCCTTTAAAAAACTATCCAACACTTGAATAGAAACATCAAATTAATATTTTCATCCACAATGCATCCAAAAAAAAATTATATTTTAAGACTTAAAATAAATCAGTTAGAACTCAACTCAACATTTTTTTTGTCATTCTTTTCTCTTTGATTATAACAAATTTATAAATACAAGTTGCACAAATAAAAAAGAGTTTGCAGTTAAGTTCTACTACATATGAATGAAAAATCATACTTGCATGAGGCAGTGTTTATTTTTACAGTCCAATTATGCATTTGAACGCCAGACCCAAGCGTCTGGGTCTGGTATGATCCAAGTGCCTGGATCTCGCAACCATGTCAGACCCATGAATTCACTTATAATTGTTCTAAAAATATATTTATTTTGTATTTTCATCTTTGCCTTTTTAACTAAATATATTTTTATTTTTTATATTTTTATCTTCTATTTTAAGACATTAACCACACGCATCCTTAAAATTCACTCAATTGTTTTTATTAATTTCTAATTTTAGTGAAGAAATCATCTGTAACACAAATTAAGATAGTTAAAAGGATAGTAAGTCTTTTACATATATAGTATTTTCTTTTCCTACAATATAATGTATCAATTCAAAAGTTCAAAAGTTTTTTTTTTATGATCATATTCAAATTTTCATATATACTAATAGTTATAATGAAGAATAAACTCTCCTTGTAACAAGTTTTGACAATTAGATCATGCAACATCATCTCAAATTTAAGAAAGTATGAACCATTTAAAAAGTTGTCCAATATTTGGATGGAAACATAAAATTAATATTTTCATCCATAATGCATACATAAAAAGAAAGTTTATTTTTTAATACTTGAAATAAATCACTTAGAACTCAATATTTTTTTTCATTCTTTTCTCTTCGAATATAACAAATTTTTAAAATAAGTTGCACAAACAAAAAAGCGTTTGTAGTTAAGTTTTATTACATATGAATGAAAAATCTTACTTGAATGAGGTAGTGTTTGTTTTTGCAGTCCAATTGTGCTTTTGAAAAAGTTTAAGATTTTTGCAACCATGCTAGACCTAAGCGCTTTGGGTCTGGCAAACATGCATAATTTGATAAATAATAAACAAAAAAGGTTAATTGTGCACTTCAGTTGTCAGGAGAAAGAAAAGAAAGAAAAAAACACAAACAATCGATCACTAGTAACAATCCAACCATTATCTGTCTACACACGCCACACTATGTGGAAAAGGGCACGATTGTACATCTAATTAGACAGTGGATGGCCAGATTTGACCACCAGGAAGCATCATACGCGCCTTCTTAATGGTGTGGGTGCTGCACACTCGTTGGGGTGTGAGGAACACGCATCCGCAGCTTTTCAATTAAAAAATAATAAATACATCATGAAAATACTAAAGCACCCCTATGGTCCTCTTCATTACACAAAATACCCATGTAAAATATCAAAATACCTTCATAGGCAAAGCTTCATTTTTGTCTTTTCTGAAGTTAAAAGCGTTATTTGACTATATTTGGAAATTGAAAACACTTGAATACCATTGTGGAATAAAGCCAAAAAAAAAAAACATTTATCCGCTTATGTAAAGATGAAAAATTGAAAGTGAAATCATTATTACAATTCATAGCAAAAGCTCTCTTGATCTACAGTGATTTTTCCACATCATTTAGCTTTTGTTATAACTAGCCTGTAGGTCCTACTAAAATTATTTTGGGTGAAAAAAAAGGTTGAGGTATTGGTAACATGTTTTTTTTAAATTGATTTTAACTATGAATTAAATGATATTTTAATTTAACACTATGATGAAAAATATATTCTATCCACCTTATTTAAACTTGGTTTACTTGTGAAACTCTTGAGGATAATCTTAAAAAAAAAAGAATATTGAAGGATAACATTAATAAAAAAAAAAAACAACATTTGATTATAAAATATAGTGAACTTTGAGTCAACCAAGCAAATCTAAATACACGTTATTAGATTCAATAAATTTTTTTGCTTGAAGATTATTTTCATTTAATTACATGACAATAAAGCGCATGATATTTTTTGTTGTAAATAATATTTTTTTGTAAAGTAAAAAAAAACGTGACAAGCATGTGGGGTCAAGATAGAAAAAATAGATCATTGACAATAAAAAAGTAAAATTGTATTCTTTTAAGTTAAAGTTAAATAGAAAAAAATAGATCATTGATAATAAAATGTGAAATTATATTTTTTTAAAATTGAGGGATAAAAAAGCATTAAACAAAAACAAAAAAAACAAATAATACCCTGGATGTCGCACATCAACCCGTCAAACTACTACCCAGATAATGGACTCAACTAGGTTCAATAATTTGTTTTATCAATTTTTTAAAACTAAATATAAAATAGAAGAAAAAAGGAGCTTAGTCGAGCGGGTCTAGGCATTAAAAAAAATAGCCCAGCAAGCGCCCTTAGACCTATCTTATTATTTTTTTAATTTTTTAAAGGGGTGGACCATTTTTCTTAAAAAAAGCAATAGACAATGCGTTGCCCCTGCTTTCTAAAAATTGCTGGAAAACTAGGGATTCGGGTTTTTTCAATTTAAAACTCATTCTTGACCAAAAACACCTAAAAAATATCATAAACACCTTAATAAACCTATTCATGGCCATCAAAAACCAGAAAACATCTTAAAAAACAAAAATCAATATGAACACAAAATTATTCTCGCGGTTAGATCTACTTCCTCGGGCAAAAAGAAGGAAAAAACACTTAGGTCAAACTACCTTTAGAAAATGGAACTCATTGATAAAAAAATAACACCTAGGCTAGCCCATTGGCCCGCAGTGCATAAAAAATGACCAAACAAAAAAAATTAGGTATTGGTAACATGTATTTTTAAAAAATAAAAATATCTTATCCATGAATTTAAAATCAGTTACATATTAAACGATATTTTTATCTAACATTGAGAAGGAAACACATAGAATCAATCTAGATCATTTTCAGGTTGACATGTAAAAATTACAGGTATAATCTTAAAAAAACAAATTGGGAACCTAAATATCGAATTAATTTAATGTTAAAGGATAAAATTAGCAAAAAAAACCGAAGTGAACTTGAGTCAACCAACCAAACTTTTAATGCAAGTCATGCATGCCATCAGATTTAATAGATTTTTTATTCCATTGATTATTTTTCATTTAACATATTTATATGACAATAAAGCAAATATGATATTTTCTAACAATATGTTTTTTAAAAAGAAAAAAAAACATGACGGATGCATGGGGCTGAGATAATAAATGCAAATCGTTGATAACAAAGGGTGAAATAACATTTATTTTAATTTTAAATTAATTAAAAAACAGATCATTGATAATAAAAGGTGAAATTGCATTTTGTTTTTAAATTGAGGTACTAAAAATACATTAAAAAAACAATAAACTAGATGTTGTCACTTAACTTGTCAAACTTATGATCTAGCTATGAAACTAACAAGGTTAATTTTTTCATGTATCTAAAAAAAAAGGCCAAAAAAGTTCAGCAAAGATGGCCCGTAGCCTACCACACGGGCTTTTAAAAGGAACAACCCAGGCACGTGTTCCTTTAAGCCCAGACCCGCGCGCTTGGACTTGTTTTTCTTTCTTATTTAAAGGGACGAACAACCTATCATTCACCTCCTTTTATTTTGTTTCCTTTAAAATACAAAGACAACGTGTTGCCCCTAAGGCAAACAATGTGTCGTCTCCCAACCTAGATTCTGGCCACCATTATGGTGGCTGAAAAATCAGAGCTATATGTTTTTAACCCACCAAACCCATTTTCCAACCCATTTAAAGCCAAAAATACCCAAAAATCAATCCTAGAACATGTAGAAACCAATTTAGCAACTCAATAAACCCAAAAAATGACTCAAATCACAAAATCAAATGGAATAAATTTTCTCTTCCTTAACTTAGATATGTTTTTTTGACAAATTTGAGGCTTAAAACAACCACTATAAAACTCTCCTCACTAAATATAACCTACTGAAACCAATCTTAACTATTTTGGTAGTTGAAATAGGTATAAATGATGACATTCTCTTTCTAAACCGGGATTTGGTGAGCTCCTCTCTCTTCTTTAATAAAAAAAATGATTTAAAAATGAGAGAAATAAACTTTGAAACCAAAATTGAATTTTTAAAAACTAATTAAAGGGACTGATCACCTATAAACTAAAAAATATGGGGGACTAAAGTAAATTTTTTGTATGAAATTTAAAATCACCACCTATATTACCTGTCATTTCCATTTTGATCCTTTAACTTTCAATCTAACCCTTCCAAAAAAAATGCAATTGGGAAATTTAAGCATAAAGGAGCTTAATTGATCAAAAAATAATTAGAGAACTAAATTGATCTTTTTATAAAAATTAAGTATTTCAATCTACAATGATTTGTGGGAGAGTGCATAGTAAAAATGGCTACAATAAAATCCCCCACATGTTTTAGCTTTATACTTAATACCTAATTTGTTTTAAATAAATGTGTGAACTCTTAAAATCATAAAATTAAATAAAAATTAAAGATGTGGCGAGTTTGATACTAAAATTTTGTTTACGTGTCACTTTAGTACGAAGTTGATAGTGTTATATGAATTTAAGGAATGATATAGTACTAATGACAAGAAAAATACTTTTGAAGAACAAATTCCATTCTTTTTCTTTTTTCACTTTGTAGCTTCTTGGTAAGGTTAGTTAATTTTTATATTTAAAAAAATTAAAAAAAGTGGGAACCTTTATAATTTATAGGATTTATAAGTTGATTATTTTTTTAATTGGTTTTTATATTTTGTCCAAAAAGTAAAAAAAAAAGAAGAAATATTTCCTTCCAATTATGTGCTCACCTTGTTACTAGTGCCACTTGTTTTTAATATGTAATAATCGGTGTATTATTCACTTTTAATATGTATTATTCAACTTTAGTAAAGAAATTTAAATTTAAATGCTATTATTAACAAAAAAAAAATACCCTAAAAGAGATCATGAAAGTACTATGGATTCATAATGCTTTTACTTAGATTCCAACGATATTTTTCATAGCAATTCTCTTCATCAATTTATTTCCATGCCTTGTAAATGGATAAGAGATTTATTTCCCTCCTTTTTCTTTCTAGACGTAGGCTCTACCACATTTCCTCCTGTTTTGCCTGGCTTTTATGCATCTGAAATTACATCTTTCAAATCTAAAACCTTTTATTTATGAGCAAAAATGAGAAAGGAGGGGGAGGGGGAGGGGAGAGAAAATATAAACCTCTAGTTGAATTTTTTTTCCAATATTAGTAAAATATTAAAAACTTAACTAAGTGATGAAATGGGTTGATAGATAGATAGATAGATAAATAAATAAACAACAACAACAACTATAAAATAGTGTGGTATTAAATAATCAAAGAGGGAATTTTTTGGAGGGAAATTTTTATATGCGGTACTTTAAAAAATGAGCTAAGACGAGGTTTATGATTAAATGAAAATATGTAAATAATACAAGGGCATTGTCATAAATAAATGGAACCTTGGACTATAAATACTTGCCTATATTTTCCTCCTTATAGTTAACAACAATCAAGAGAATGGAAGGCTAAGGTTTTTTATTTTTTAATTTCTCTTTATAAAACATTAAAAAGAAGTTAGTTTAGGTGGGTTAAAAAGGTTTTTGGTGGATCAAAGAAAGAAATTTAGGTGATTTAGGGGTTTTGGTACTTGAAAAATAAGAGTTAGAAGTTAGAGAAAGGATGAGGAGAAGGTGAAGAAAGCTTGGTTTCTCTATCAAAAAGTTTCCTATTTTCTTGTGTTTAAGAAGAAAGAATTACTTTCTTTATGATTGGTTTTGATTTTGGCATGATTTTGAGGTTAGTAATGTGAATGTATATTATGGAATGTTGAGAAAAATAAGGCAGGTTGTTGTAATGATAAATTTGGTTTGGAATCATGTCTTAGACATGAAAAAAAACTAATGGGTCATGTGTGAATTATGGAAAAATGATAAGAAAACATAACATGTCTTCCCAGTATGAGAATTTCATCCTAGGTAATGTTAGGGAGAATGAACTTGGTCGATTTGATTGTTATAAAAATTGTGTTTAATGGTGTTATATGAGGTAATTGAAGAATGGTTATGAACTAAATTTTCATAGAAATGGAAGAAAAACCCATGCTCTTATTTAGAGAAAGTTTCAGTTAAAGAATATAATGGGAAAGATAGACGAAGATATTTCTTTTAAGAGATTTGGAATAAATGTTTATTTCTATGTATAAAGATAAATTGAAATGGAAATTTAAAGAAAAATCATATATGAACACATGTTTCCTTTGAGGGGGGGTGTTTGGCTTGATGAACAAAAAAAAAAGTAACATGTTATAAGGTTATAGTAATCCATAATGTAAATGAAAAGTTTACATTTATAGGTAAATGAGATAGAACTTTTATGGTGAATATATGACAATACGTTGCTTCGAGGGACTAATATCAAGGACCAATTATAGGCAGCATGATGAGTTTAGGGCCTGTTTGTTTCTGCGTTTTAAAAGCGTTTTTGATAAAATTTAAATTTTTTTTATTTTTTTATTAACTTCAAATTAATATGTTTTTAGTGTTTTCAAATCATTTTGATGTGCTGATGTCAAAAATGATTTTTAAAAAATAAAAAAAATATCATTTGCATGTATTTTGGCACGAAATGCTATTTGAAAAACAACCGCAATCACACTGCCAAACACACTCTAAATGGGATAGAACTTTTATGATGAATTTCTTTATGATGACCAAAAGTTTCCATTTATTATAAATGCATTGTGTGATATGTTAATTGGTTAGAAGTTGTAGAATAAATTGAGAAAAAATGTGTTTATTTCATGTACGTGAAATATATAATGTTGAGATAATAAGGATTGTTACCTTGGAATCTAGATACGATTCCTAAGTTAATGGAAATGATATTAATGAAATTAGCCTTATGATGTTAGGGGATACCGCGGTAGCTAGGCCTAAAATTTGGAGGAGGTATAGGATCGTCACACACGATAGATGGGTGCACAACACCTGTATTAAATAGATTTTAGAAATATTATATTTAAGTTATATTTAATTTTTTTTTGTTCATGGCCTATTATGTAAAGATTGGAATTAAGGAAGGAATAATTATGATCTTAATTAGTACTTAAAAGTTTATTTTTATCAAGGTTTTATATCATCATTTTGCACTTGAAGTATCAATAACTCCTTAACTAAAACATGTTTTATAATAACAAGTCCGATACCATAAGATACCTTTAATTTATGGTAAATATTCATCTTAAATGTAGGCCTATCATATAAATGAAAGGATTGATTGATGAGTTTAAGTATTGAAATTGAAAGGATAAAGAGAGGACCAAACTTAGAAAAGAGATGCTGGTTAGTCCAAACTGGAACACTATTCGGTCATCGGGTCATATCTGGAGCTGTAGATCTTGGATTTAGGTCTGCTTTATATGGATAGAAAGATAAGACATAGGCCTAAAGTTTTCATAGGAGTCCAAGATTTAAAAAGGCTGATTTCAAGTCCAAATTATAGCAACAATAGAGAAGTTCAAATATGTGCTGCAGCCCAGACACTATTCAGTGTTCAGCCCATATCTCGAGTTCTAGAAGTCCAAATAACCTCAATTATTTCCCCTGAAAAGCTGAGATAATTTCTTAGAACTTTCATGATTCAAATCTGTTTGCATTCTAACGTTAGCAATGACGTTTGTTCAGACAAAAAGATAAGGATTGTCACCAAGTCAAGAGTTGGCCACCCACTCAACAATTAGTCATCAAATCAATAGTTTTAAATTTTAGCCTATAAAAGGAGGCATTTACCATGCATTTAGGGGCTTGGTTGTTCAGATCAAGATCTTGCTCTTACTCTCTCTCTTTCTCTCTCTCTCTCTCTCTTTATATTTTTGTAATGCTTAAATTTTGCTTTCATTAATATCATGTTTATGCTTTTCATTTCCTTTCCTTTATATAGTTAACTTGTATCTTATTTATGTTCTTATCTTGTTTATTTATGTTTCTCTTCTTCATTATGTTTAGCTAAGTTTATTATGTCAAGGTGAAAAGGTTACACTAATGGTGTAAGAATAAGTACAATATAAACTCAATATGAACTTCAATGCTTATATCCAAAACAACTTGCTATTAACATGTCTTATCATTTTTATCTTATTAACTCTTAATACCTTTTTGTTAAATGGTTAATCTAGATTTGCGTTGTATAACACTTGGTACAACAAATGCTTGACACTTTCATAGCCCAACCGTATGGTATAACTTACACCTGTGCTATGAAAGGAACTTGATTTGTTGTTAACATAAGTTAGCATCATGAATTCCTGACAATATTTAAAAGTTTGGTGTTACTTAAATAAGATAATTAATATGATCACGTTAACAATTTATAATAAGCTATTAATGACAAATCATCCGATTGGAGCCTCCTTTGTGTGTGGTTTCCAGTTGAGTAATAAAAAGAGTTTATACTATACTTGTTTGAAATACCATTAGTGGATCCTCTAACCTTGACATTTGTTTTTATCATTGTTTAATCCTCACTTTAATCTTACATCTCAAAGTCCTCTTTAACTTATTGTTGTTGTTAACTATAATTTATATAGTTAACCTCCATGTGGTTTGACCCCAGTCTTGCTGAGTTATTTATTACTTCGATACTCCCACACTTGGAAGAAGACATCAATCTTTTGGTCGTGTCAAGTTTTTTTGGCGCCGTTGCCGGGGAGGTAAATTCTTGTATAAATTATAATATTTATTTTATTT
>Ga0325402_1004926_pt1 | contig 12416 bp, 16 predicted proteins | sample PopdelMetagenome_22_FD_207212 | JGI IMG/M metagenome (GOLD analysis project Ga0325402, IMG submission 207212) | Populus deltoides microbial communities from Bellville, Georgia, United States - Xylem-PdKOR-R3 | ecosystem: Host-associated > Plants > Phyllosphere > Stem > Wood/Secondary xylem... | reverse complement strand
ATTTGTGGTAAAAATGTTAGAAGAATTCCGTTTCCCTCAATGACAGATATATACTGTTCTTTTCTTGGCCCACTGCTGCAGGTTCAATGCAAAGAAAAGCTAGCATCTCAAGAATTAACACCAGAAACAGAAACATATGGTGACTTGGGTTACAAATGTATGGGTAACACAGGCCGTTACCTGACAGAATTTCTCATTTTCATTTCCCAGTGTGGAGGAGCAGTGGCATACCTAGTCTTTATTGGCCAAAATCTATCATCCGTATTCAAGGGCCATGGGCTTTCTCTCCCATCCTTCATATTCTTGTTAGTCCCTATCGAGATCGCACTATCCTGGATCCATTCGTTATCTTCTTTAGCACCTTTTAGCATTTTTGCCGACATATGCAATGTGTTAGCGATGGCAGTCGTGTTGAAAGAGGATTTAGATAAGGTAATAAGCGGTGAATTCAGGTTTGGTGATAGAAAGGCAATCACATCTAGTATAGGAGGATTGCCATTTGCTGCAGGGATGGCAGTGTTCTGTTTTGAAGGGTTTGGGATGACGTTGTCGTTGGAGGCTTCAATGAAAGAGAGGGGCGGTTTTGCTAGCTTGCTGGCAAAGGCATTCTCTGGGATTACTCTTTTGTATGTTCTGTTTGGTTTTTCTGGTTATATGGCTTATGGTGATGAAACTAAAGATATTATAACTCTCAATTTGCCCAACAATTGGTCCACAATTGCTGTTCAGGTAATGTGCTCCAGCTTTTTGCAATATAAATATGTCACTTATAATGTGTAACATCCTTCTTTTCATCTTTACATACCGCACTAATCCTTGCTCAAGGATTCCCTTTCCTTTCTTTGTTGGTATTAAATTTAGAAATGAATAGCTTCACTAGTTGTTTATTACAAGAAATCTTAATTTATCCCAATACAGCTTTTGGAATTAATAAAATAAAGGTTAGCTTTAGAACTTGGAACCAGTTCTTTATATCCATTGCCTTGGGTGCGTTAACAGATGCCTTGCCTGCCTGTCTACTCTGTCGTTGTCTAGTATTATTGTTATTCACTGTCATCCTCCATTTGGAACTGATTGTCTTTTTGCATATAAATTTTATCTAAAAGCATAAAAAACCAGATGCGTAGGCACGTATTTTTATACTGCATGTAAGACTTTTGTAATTTTCTTGCCTGTATGCCTACCATAAGACTTAATAATTGCAAAGGTAACAGTGGAATTGGCATGGTAATCTTATCACTGCAATATTGCAAATCCTACTCTACTATATTATTACTATTATGCAGCAGGATGCGATTGCCATGCTAATCTTTGTGCTAATTGGCAACAGGTTGGATTGTGCTTGGGACTAGCATTCACGTTTCCCATCATGGCACACCCAATCCACGAGATTGTGGAGGGGAAGCTGAGAAACAGTGAATGGCTTCGAAAGGTCTGCTATAAAGATGGTGAGAATCCAACATTAGTTGGAAAGTTTGGAACATATCTGAGTCGTGCTATATTGATTGTTGTTTTGGCACTCTTGGCATCATTTGTGCCTGGTTTTGGTGAATTTGCATCGCTTGTGGGGAGTACTGTATGTGCACTAATCTCATTTGTTTTGCCAGCCGCATTTCACCTAAAATTATTTGGTTCATCGTTACGATTCTGGGAGAAAGCCTTGGATTATATCTTCTTGATAGGTGGACTGCTCTTTGCTGCTCATGGTACTTACAATTCCATCATTGGTTTCTGAAGGAATTTTGGCTTGAATTAAGCTTTTATTCTTTCCTTTTCAGTAGCCTAGATTGTCACATAGAGAAATGTAGTTTCATGTAAGTGACATTATTAGCAACAGGTAGAAGGGGATGTATCTCTAGAGATCATTTACTTGGGGACTGAAGATACAGCAACTTGCTTTGTATACTGCTGCTGGCCCTGCCTTTATCCAATCGAATGGAAAGTTCAACTTTCATGAATTTAGATTGCCTCATTCACCCAATTGACTCTTGATGTCTGTAAGGAAACAAATTGGCTCTCTTTTTGTTGCATTAATGTGCTCCTGCATCTTTTCGAACATGCGGCTTCCACGCTGGTAATAGAAAATTTTGAAACTAATTAAAACTACATATTTTTGTCAAGGTTTTAAACAGCTTCACGCACTGCCTCCATCACAAATACCAGAATTATTTTGGGTACGCTATACAAGTACGGTACACCTAACTCATGCTTTAACAATCGCACCGCAATTCTGTTAGGGAGGCCTAATTTCACAGATTAGAAATCTAACTCCAGTCTGGGAAGCCTAAACCCTATCATCTTTTGCTGCTTGCAACTTTGCATACCACTTAAAAGGTATCTTTTCTGCTTCCCAAGAAAAGGAATGCAGATAGCTCTGATGTGAAATTCTGGAAGAGGCTTAAAGCCAGGTGCTGACATTGGACAAGACTTGGGGCCAGGATGCCAGAGAATGAGCAAAGATGGCAGCAGAGATTCTAATTTTTTGTTGGGAAAACATTGCGAATGACCTGTAACAAAATGCAACCCATGAAAAGATTGGAATATGTAATAATATATCAGAAATTGAAATATCTACTACATGTGGAATATTACAGTACTGGACCTTCAAAATCTTTCCGGGGCCTGCTGTCTTCCCAGTAGTGTTTTCTCCTTTAGAATAAAGCATCTTTGATGATTTGCATTATTTGTTGGTATATATGTCATCCTTTTCAGGTGAGGGACATTTTAGATGCATCAAAGCTAATGATATCCCCACTCAGTCCAGCATTAGCAGTGAGCATCCACTCCATTTGTAGAGAGAGGGCCAGCTTTTGGCAAAGATGACGAAGTGAGAGTGAAAATGAAATGGGGGCAAAAAGACATGGATTCTCATTGCCCCAGAACAACATATTAAAAGATGAACGAAGATCATGAAAAAGCTCCACGTCCTTTTCCAAAATAAAATCCATGACAACTCCTTTTGTTTTCATTTGCAGCCACAATTTTGGTATTCTTAGTATCCATTAAAGATATGTCACTCAGAATAAAGATATTCATGTGGGGAGAGCAGTACTTGCTGATAGAGATGGGAATCGCTTCTCTTATAATGACACCCTCACTGCTTAGCGTGGATACCCAATTCCCATGTGGCCTCCCTTCACATCCTTTTCTTCCTAATCCCAATTAGAAGATTAATTTGTAATCAAACTTTGTTTTCGTAAGAAAGAAGAGATCAGACTTTGATAAAATTTTCAGGCAATGATTTCAAGGATGCATCTCATGATGATCACAGCAATTGATCAACTTGTAACCATGCTAAAGCAACCATAAAGCTACTTTGAACCAGTCGCATAGAAAGGGCTCGACTTTCTCCCTAGGCATAACCCTTACCTAAGGACTTTAGCAAGTGTTCCAAGTGTTAGGACAACTTGTCGGCCATTTTGATCTTTCGCGGGTGTTATAGATATTAAATTTAGTGCAGTTAAACAAGTTCGCTCGGTGATTCATTGATGAAAAATTTATTATAGCAGTTCAATTTGATGATTTATCGATTTGAAATTTAGTCTAAATCAAGTTTTATTTTGAATTATTTTGGTTGAATCACTGATTTGCTAATTTTTTATTTTTTTAATGTTTTTAGATTATTTATATACTAATATTAAAAATAAAAAAATAATTATTTTAATATAAATTTTTTTTTTAAAAAATAATTTTTACTACGGTACAAACACGTCGTTGTTCAAAACCAACACCAAATACTTGGAAAAATAAAAGGAACATAAAAGAAGGAGAATTTGATACGATAATCTACAAAACAACAGCTGAGAGACTTGATCATTAACAGGAACGAAGCCAGCTTCCATGTAGGACCCTCCTTCCACTTAAGAAACATGGACCCAGTTTGAGGTTGTACTATGCTTACTGTGCACCAACATTCTCTCCCCCACCCCTCCTCTGCCCTTCTCCTTGTGTATATATATTTGTGTGCACAAATAAATCCCACGGGCCCACTCCCCACCCACTTCCTCCCCTCAGAAAATGACAGTTTCAGGGCCTTTTTCCACGGACAGACTCTTTTTCTTCAGTTCCCAGGTCCTGAAGACTTCTTCGTCCTCACCCCCCATGCATCATTACATTATAGTACAACACCACATCCCATGTTAATGTTACCATCCCTACAAGTAGCATTAATAAATCAAATAAAATAACAGTTTCCCGTTCCACCAATCATAACTTCTCTTGCTAGTATATAAAACAACTCTGTAACCAGTCACAGCAAACTACTAAAGCACACCAAAGAAACCCAACACCGCCACAGCCACCATCATCACCATCAACAACAACAGCAACCCTAAAAAAGGAAAACTAGAAACCCTTTCTTGGTTTCTAACAATGTCTCCACCGCTCACAAAACCAACAACAACAAGCTCGATCTTTTTTCCATCAAAACCGCCACCGCCACTCTGCACTTTCCTTCTCTTGACAGCCCTTTGCTTTATTGGTTTCTTTTACACTCTCCACCACTCTCAAAATCCCAAGACTACCCTCCAGCACACCGCCACCCTCTTCCTCTCTTACTCCTCTAACTCCACCATCTCCTCCTACCTTCACTCCCTCACTCTCCACCCTCACCTCGCTGGCACCAAACCTTCTCTTGACACCGTCAACTATGTCTTCTCCCATTTCAAGAACCTCAAGTTAGAAACACACAAGAAAGAATACCAAGTTTTGCTCTCTTACCCTATAAAATCTTCACTCTCCGCGCATTTTAGCAACGGGAGTGTTGTGGATTTTAATATGAGCGAGTTTGTTGATCTTGCTGAATCAGATAAAATTGTTTCCCCGTACCATGCGTATTCGCCGTCTGGTACGGTGCACGCTAAGGTTGTCTTTGTGAATTATGGCCGTGAAGTGGACTATAATGCGCTTGGGGCTTTAGGGGTGAACGTTAGTGGATGTGTTGTTTTGGTAAGGAAAGGTGAGGGTTTAAGTAGGGGTGGGGTGGTTAAAATAGCTGAATCTAAAGGTGCTTTGGCTGTTCTGTTGTACGCCGAGGAGGGTAGGGTAAGTGGGGGTGTGGAGAGAGGGACTGTGATGAGGGGTGTAGGAGACCCACTTAGTCCAGGGTGGGCTGGGGTTGAAGGAGGGGAGAGACTGGGGTTAGAGGACAGTGAAGTACTTGAGAGGTTTCCTAAAATTCCATCTCTGCCCTTGTCTTTTGGGAATGCTGACGTCATCTTGAGGTCGCTAGGTGGCCGTACCGTGCCTCCGGAGTGGAGGGATTCTGGTGGAAGGTCTAGGGTGTTACGGGTCGGCCCAGGGCCGGCTAAGGTCAACTTCACTTACCAGGTTGGTTGTTTTGTTTGTTTGTTTGTTTGATGAATCTTTCGAGTGTTTTATGCTCGAATGTTGTACTGATAGAATGCTATAGAAGACAAAAAAGAGAATTTTGAAAGGCCCACAAACGTTGGTCCAAAATCATGGTATCTATGAATATTTGTAGTTGGCTAATTGTTGATTTTGCTATTTAAAGGTTGGTCAAACTGGTATTTGGATCGGTATATGAGGATTGAATTGTAGTAAATTTGGATGAGTGTTGAAGTTCTTGTTTACGCTTTCTATTTCCTGGGCTATGATTCTAGTTGAATTTGCAAAATCTGGAGTTGAATTCGAAGTTTTGGAAGAGCTAGAAATGCTTTTGTTTGGCCTAGACCGGCCATGACAACAAGGACTAGCTTCCCTGAAACATGTGAACTTGATATCATGCTATGCTAGTGTGCAATGACATAGTAACATGATTATTGTAGGCAAAACTCAAGATGATTCACTTAGCTTTTCAGTTTTGGTTTGGAGAATATGTGCCTGCCACCTGCAAGCTCTTTTTTTTTTTTCCTTGGTGGAGAAGTCTTGACATAATAAATTTTAGTAAATATGACCTGTATTGATGTGACTGATATTTTTGTGTTTCCTAATTATCCAACTATGATTGGTATCATACTATGTGATCTTGCTTATTTCACACAACTAAGATGTTGGGAAAATATCAATATCTATCTACAAGATGATCGATGGAGGGCGACTGTTAAAGATGGTGAAGTTGAGCTGAGTTTTGAAAACTTAATCTACTGTATGAGATTCAGCAGATTAAGATTTTCCTTTTTCTGCTATTTGATATGGAGAGTTGTGATTGGTTTTTAAGTCCAATCACCCTTTCTTTTTCTGGTTTGGGCTTGCGATTTATCAGGGAATTCATTTCCCATAGCCGCACTCTATGATTTGTGTTATGTTGGAAGAGGGATATGTCTGTTTTGCTATGTGCTTTGAAAGAGTTTGTTTTCCTGTAGCTCAATATTAATTCTGGATACTATGATTTGATTTGGACTGAATTTTTTCCAACCTATTAATTTTTAACGCATTGAATTGAATATCATCTGACGTGCTTCTTTATGTATGAGAATTTCTGCTCTCTGCAATTTTGTAATGCTCTCTCTTTGTTATAAATGTATTTGGCTGCTTATTATTAATGAGGAAACGCGGAAAGAAACACAAAAAGCATATTAAAAGCTATTTATTTGCCAAGCGCATTCCACTTTTCACACATTTTTTCTTGATTATTGATTTTTCTTCTGTTCTTTAGGGGGAGAAAAAGGTGGTGACAATCCACAATGTTTTTGCTGTCATAAGGGGGTCAGAAGAGCCTGATCGTTATGTGATCCTTGGTAATCACAGAGATGCATGGACATATGGAGCTGTTGATCCCAATAGTGGTACTGCTGCATTACTAGACATTGCTCGGCGATATGCTCGTTTGATGCAGAAGGGGTGGAACCCTCGAAGAACTATAATCCTTGGTAGTTGGGATGCAGAAGAATTCGGGATGGTAGGTAATTCTCCATCTTTGTTTTCATTTATGTGCAATGGGTGTGAAGTGGATCAAGATGTTAACCTCAGGATTGTTGAGTTATAGTTTCCCACATTTACTGTGCTGTCTCTGATTCTACAATCTTCTTCTTGCATAGAACAGGATGGAAGGGTACTGGATCAAGTTTGATCCTCATCCATTGATTACTTTGTTGAAAACTGAAGAACCTGTTTGACATGACTCGTAATGCATTATTGATAAAGAATACATTTGACAAAATTATTTTGCTTCATTATTCTGCATTGCAGCTTCTATTGATGCAATGACAATTCAATTGTCCATGGAAGTGATCACTTTGGAATGAGGGAGACAGATACTTCTATCATCTCCTTATAAAATGGATGGACCTCTCAGCAATTTCATGTGTTTGACTTTGTGGTCGATTGCTGATCCTCCCATCCAATTCTGTACATGGATCTCTGTTCTGATTTCCCAAAGTCTGGCAACCATAACAGTTCTATATAAACAGAATACCAAATTTGCTTGGAGAGGGGTGGGGGATTTCAGGACTGCTATTTATTACCGTATCTAAACATGAATGCAGTAAATTGATAGGTTCCTTGAGAAAAAGAATCTTTCCTTGCTCTCTAAATGTTGTTGTCAAGCCTCATAGTTTTTCTTTTAATAGTTTTATCTGAATATGTATCTGTGATAATCTTTGGATGCTGAACCTAACAAGATTGTATACTGGAGTGCTTTTGTGTATTGCAATAATCCAAATTAATGTGTAACTATGATATTGTAGGGTCTACCGAGTGGGTTGAACAAAACCTCGTCAATTTGGGTGCGAAAGCAGTGGCGTATCTTAATGTAGATTGTGCAGTTCAAGGCCCAGGATTTTTTGCCAGTGCAACTCCCCAGCTAGATAATCTTCTTATTGAGGTTACAAAAAAGGTAAATTAGAGGAACAGTATGTTGTTACTTCTAAGGCAGTTTTGGTTAGTCTCTTTGGATGTTGCTTGGTTTCAAAACGTGACATTTTAACCAGTTATTTCAACTAATACTAAAAATGATTTCAGGTCAAGGATCCTGAAGCAGAGGGTGCAACTGTTTATGAGAAATGGGCAGCCAGAAACCAAGTCAATGCAGTAAGACTGAACAGTATCTTTTATCAAATGCCAGTATTTGAACTGCTCAAAGACGCTGCTTCTTCAATTATTAAATGTTAATATTTGAAATGCTTAAAGATGCATAAACATTCACACACATGTATGTGTCTGTGTTTGTGTTTGCACATACACGTCCTTCACTTAAACTATTGTGTAGCAGCATACCACTTTGGTATCTACAAAAGAATAGGTCCTATGTGCAATGCACTGATGACCATCTCAAATATCTTCTTGCTTTGAAGCTACAAATGGAAATGGTGCCTTTTTTTTTTCACAATTAGAAGTTATAACCACCCTAGTGGTGCTCATTTATTTAAGGATGGCAATGAATCGGGTCAGGGAAGGTTTTTTGCAGGATTATCTAAATCCGTTACCCACCTCTGCATGGAGGATTTTCTCCACGTAGCGGTACCCGACCTAATATGTTTTTTTGAAGATCAATTTTACAAAAATAAAATCTAAGCTTAAAACAAACTACATCTATATTCATGAATCATAAAACCATAAAATAGTGTATCAATTTTCCTTGTACAAAATAATAAAAATCATTTATGAATCATAAGATATAAAATTCAAGCATCACAGTAAAATATAAATTACAATTCCAAAAAAAAAAAAAAAGTGTTGACACCCTAAGCTTGGGGAAGGGGCCTGGTGCATAACTGAAACTAGGTAAGGGGCAGGTTGGGTGATGGGGCGAGGGAATGCGCCCACCCCTGATCAAACCAGATCAGATTTTATCCCTCTTCAGTTTGGCTGAGGTCAAACTGGATAAAATTCCAATCCAATTGGATCCATGCATGACAGATCAAGTGAAATTACCATCAATACATGTAGTCATACTTCAACGAATGATATGTTTTGGCCTCCTGGAGATAATTTTTTTTATCAGGCTCTTATTCGGGGACTATCATGTTTGGTTTGCAGATTCAAAGACTCGGTGGAGTGGATTCTGATTTTGCTCCATTTCTGCAACATGCAGGGATTCCTTCTATTGATATCTATTATGGAAGAGGTATGTTTCTCCAACCTTTGCAGTGATTATTTACTGGCAGTAATGTGCTATTTAGGTTTGTGGTCATGCATATGTGAGATATGAAGGTATTTATTTATCAGGCGCTCAAATGGAATCATTTCAGGAATTTGAATAGCTTTACCTGCGTATTTTCCCCTCAGCCTTGCAAATATTATTGCAGCTAAAGGATCAGAAATAAGGATAATTTTTAGGATTTTTGTTTCTGAACATTGTATCATAGGAGTAACACCACCATTTGTTTTCATCATCCCCACTTTCAAGTCATGCCTCTCTCCATGTTTTGGCATTACGACACACATTACTGTCTCTGTTCTTGAAGTTTAAGAGGAACCAAATTGGAAAAATAAACGTTCCCTGGATTTTCAAACATGATTGTGGCTTGACAGCAAGAGACTATTATATTTTGTCGCGGGGAATGTCTGAGATGTTCTTTTCATAATCTAAACCTTGTTGGTATTAATGCCAGAAACAGTATTGTAATTTGATGTATTTTATTTATCTTTGGAGAAGCACGTGAGAATTTTCATTCTCTTGCATCATGGGTACAAAGCCACAACAATTAGAAAAGTATCTAGAGAACTCGCCAGGTAGATAAAATCCAAACTAAGAGACATAATGATAAATCACTGGATTTTCATCTCCTTGACCAACTTTGACTCTGGTAGCACAGCTACGCACTGGGAATTTTGATTCCTGTGAACCTCCTAGATGAATGGAGCAGGGCTTTGGTATGCCATAAACCAAGAAACAAAGCTTTCTCAATCACAGCCCAGATGATGGGCACCAAGGACCGTATTGGTCGCACAACAAATGGATAGATTTAGCATCATGTAAAACAACAAGGCAGGTCTAGAAAAAACCTTCTAGATCGGAAGAAAACACTCTGAAAAGGATAAGAGAAAAGAGAATTGAAAAGGAAGAGAAAAAGGGCATGCAGCTGGCAAAAATCAAGCAGTGGTAACTCAATTCTTATGGGCGGGAGGGAGGGAGCGCAGTAGTGAGAGGTTGGGTAGGATTACTAGTGCTGGGTGGTACTTTTCTAAGGTTGGCAGCTACTGTCTGTGTTGAGTTAAGCATTTTATTATGTGACTTTGATGGTACAAGAACTTGAGATTCTGGTGACATGGTTGAAGCCAAAGAAGAAACTGGCAGAAAACCTTGCTTCGCCTAAGTCAAACCCAGTTGCAAGAAACATTATCAGTGCAATTGAACAGATAATATCAGAAAATGATTTGAAGTACATAGCTTTCATTTCTTTGCTAACTTGCGAGAATTCTTTGCTAGGGATACTAACTGAAAGCTGGAAATTTATACTTATTGTTCAGATTTCCCTGTCTATCACACTGCTTTTGACTCCTATGGGTGGATGAAAAAATATGCAGACCCGTTATTTCATCGTCATGTGGCTGGTTAGTGTCCTTTTCTGTCAACTTGTATGCCTACTGTCAGATAAATTGTAAGGGCATTCATAACTACTTTCAATGGCCTTTCTGTTTTTTGTTGTTCCAGTTGCTGGAATTTGGGGACTTCTAGCCCTTCACCTGGCTGATGAGTCTATTCTCCCATTTGATTACATCTCTTACGTGGAGCAGTTACAGGTGTGCATCTGATTAAAATTTCTCCAACATGTATTTGTTAGTTAAACAAACCATGTTTTAGACTAGCTGTTCACAAATAAGTGACCAAAATGGTTGGAAACTTGCCAATAGAGATGATTGCATTTCTATGGGAAACCTAGGGTGCTTCATTCAAATTCCTTATGTAACTATTCATATTGTGAGTAAGAATAATTTTTTAGAAAATAGGATCTAACAAGAGGAAAAGACAGGAAAATAACATGGGAAGATGCATCATTCTAACAATTAGCATGGTTGGAAATCATGTGTTATGTTTGACTGCAAAGCTGTTCCATGATGGCTGTACAGCTAACAAGAGGAAAAGACAGGAAAATAACGTGGGAAGATGCATCGATCTAACAATTAGCATGGTTGGGAATCATGTGTTATGTTTCACTGCAAAGCTGTCCTACTTAAATATGATGGCTGTATAGTATGCATTTGTGAGATTCACCCACCCAACTCCACAACCTGTGGCTCTCGAGAAATGAAACTGGCTATTCAATTTTGAAGGTTGAAGAAATATGGTTACCGAAATCACATTGCACCATTATTGAACATTTTCTCTGAATATATAGTGAATTTTGTCATTTTCAATCTCAGACTGACACTTTCCCTTTCCTTGGCAGGGGCATACAGGTGTCTTGGGCAAACTATTGGACAGGAACGTATCTCTTCATCCTTTAGTTACTTCAATTCAAGAACTTGCCTCTGCTGCCAAAGAAGTGGAGTATGAAGTAAAGGTGAGCTCTTGAAGTAATTATTGGACTTCCTACATCTCAGTGGAGATGATGAAAACCTACATTTTATGGTCATTTATTCTGCTCTCTCCCGAGTACTTAAGGGGCATGTATTGTTTTTTAATGCAGCAATTGAGAGAACAAGAGAGGAGGGGGGATTTTATAGATCTGAAGTTGCGAGCATTGAATGATCGGCTGATGCTTGCTGAAAGAGGCTTCCTGGATGTAGAAGGACTTCAAGGAAGGCAATGGTTTAAGCATCTTGTAAGTGTTCTCCTCGTCTCCAGCTCAAGAGCATTAACTTGGATTTAAACGGTATTGTGAAGAACCCCAACAGCAATTTATGTGTGGAACTGATGTTTTAATCATCTCTGTAGATTTATGGGCCTCCGAGTAACTATGAAAGCAAACTGGATTTCTTCCCTGGAATAGCAGATGCTCTCTCTCAATCCACCAGCAAAAGCCAACAAAATAGACAAGCAGCAGTTCAGCATGAGATATGGAGAGTTGGCAGAGCCATTGAAAGGGCTGCTAGTGCTCTTAAAGGGAATCTCACTTGAATCTAGCAGAAAACATGCATCAACGTGAGGCCGTCAACTTGTATATAAGAGTAGTCAACTTGTCATAGATTTTAACTTTACTGAAGAGATGCATAAGGTTAACTCTTGTAAATGCGAATTTAAAATCCATGGCTGTAAAATTTTGCCTCATCCACAGCAAGCAAAGCAATTATCAAGAACATTGCCTCCCATGATTACTGATTTGCTGGAAAGATACAAAGACTAGATCTGAAATTGCAGACATCTGAATGTGTGCCGCTCTTGCATGATCTTAAAACAGAATATATTGATGCCCTCGTGAATCTTCATAAAAAAAAAAAGTTTCAAAAATATACAGATTGGAAAATGACAGGAAATCAGTTAAAAAGCATGGGATTGGTAGGTTGCATTAACTGGGTCTCAAAATGAGATGGTGGCTAAATAAACTTGAGTGACACAACCCAATATATAACAG
>Ga0325402_1004925_pt1 | contig 12418 bp, 10 predicted proteins | sample PopdelMetagenome_22_FD_207212 | JGI IMG/M metagenome (GOLD analysis project Ga0325402, IMG submission 207212) | Populus deltoides microbial communities from Bellville, Georgia, United States - Xylem-PdKOR-R3 | ecosystem: Host-associated > Plants > Phyllosphere > Stem > Wood/Secondary xylem... | reverse complement strand
AAAAAAAATAGAAAGCTCATTTCCCAAACAACCTAATATTAAATGATGAAGTTGAAAATAAAAACTAAAAAAAAAAGATTGAGTTGTTGAAGGGTTCAATTGAGAAAAAAAATAAATTAAAAAAAATCAAGTCAACCTAGTTAACCTATCAAAGTCGTGACTCGGATCATGAGATTAAAATAACCAAATAAAAAACTAATAAAAATTATAAAGCTTAATTAATTAAAAAAATCAATTAAAAATAACAAAAAAATAGAGTCAATCCATTAAACTCACGATCGACTTGAATCATGATAACAAGATAACCTCATAAAAAAAATTATAAACTCAATTTCCAACTAAGTTAATGTTAAATGATGAAAAAACAAATCTATTATAAAAAATAGCTAAACAAAAATAATATGAATTAATTTATATTAACTTGTTAAACTTTAATATGTTTCATAAGATTATGTTAGATTCATAGAAATGAATTGAAAAAGAAAATGAAAGAGGATTGTTTATCAATATACTTAGAAATTTAAGAAAAAATAGCACGAGAGAATACAAACTTCAATGACGAATAAAAAAAAAAAGGAGAGAGGATTGTTTATGTTTTTCAATTCAAAACATAAAATTTAATATAATGATTGCATCATTAATTCTCGTAAACCAAGTTGACTCAACCTAAACGTTTCTTATCATATCGAGTTCGGATCATATCAAGTTCTCAATGCAAAAAGATAGACCTGTGATCCTATTTTTGCCAAAATCTAATTCACATTTGCGACCTCGATATGCGCATGGGTTAGGGTTTACTTCAAGTGTGTATAAGAGGGTTTTGTGCTTTTGCACTGTGATTTTCAAAAATATTTTGATTTAAAAATTATTAGTTTTTTTTTAAAATTTAATATATATTTTTAGTGTTTTATAATAGTTTTCAAATTTAATGTTTTTCAATAATAATTTTTACTTAAAAATATATATATTTTTAATATCAACATATCAAAATAATTAAAAAATACTAAAAAAATATTCATGTAATATTTTTAAAGTTAAATACACTTTTAAAATACACCCGAAAACAATTTTAAATACAATAACAAACACCCACCGAATCATATTATAACTCAGAGTTCGGTTTCGAGAGGTGAAGGCGAAAACTTGATTTACAAACCTTGCTACCACTTTGCATAATCGTACATGAGAAGAATAGCGTGAAAGACAATCTCAAATCCCATTGTTATAACAATACAAGGAATAAAAAAATCTCTTCTGGGAAGCAAAGCTGCTAGATACATTAATGTTAACGATCATACACTGTATTCCTGTTATTGTTACTAAATCAAACAGCATATAAATTGCGCAATTGTCAATCAATTTTGAAGTTCCCGTACCTTTACAACAAGCTAGAAGCTAGTTTTTCTTCCCTCCAATGGAATTGTCCCATAATGCAAGAACCCAGCAGAGATCAGGACCATGCTTCAACATAGTATCTACCAACCTTTTCCAATCTCCTAAGCTGCAAAACAGCAGTTTCCCTTGAAAATCCAGCCTCTTCGGATATAATTTCCACCATGGCTGACATTACATCTGAGGGCATTTTGGTTGCCGAACTTGCAACAGATATGCAAGCGCCTTTCAATAGCAAATCCCAAACCGTCTGGCTCTGTTTCCTCAGCTGATGCTGCACATAAACGTTTTGTAGTTGATCTCTTGAGAAGGCTACATAAAACCTTCCACCCCTTGCTATGCAAAGTGGCCCCCCGTTCTGTGCATGAGACAACAAAAAATCTCTGTTCAAAAAGTCATTCTCCTCATTTCGACAACAAAAAAAAAATTCCAAATAGGAGCAGCTGAGCCAGACACATCTTGCATGGCTCTTTCCTCTACAAATCCATGAAAAGGAACACAACCTGTCCCGGGTCCAACAAGTACAAGCAGAGATGATGGTGATGGTAGAGGAAGGGCCGGGAACCCTTGTGAAACCATACAGGAATATATACACCTGCTCATGCAAATATATGTGGCAACACCACAACAATCAGAACTGAGCTAGCAAGGAGCATGAATATAAGATATGATTAGGAAGAAATACATGACTTTGTTAGTTTTTCCTTCAATTGAAAGGAAGAAATTTCAATTACAAAGTTTCAACCTTCATTTCCATTAGAACCATTGCTTAGAGGAATTTGACTTCGCCAGTTGGAAAATCAGAAAATGTAACTAGCCTCACTTGATAATATAAGTTGACAGAGGCCACAACATCATCACGCTGAGCAACTAAAACTCCCAATCTTATCACATTATCAACCTCTATCATATATAAGCCTTCAGAAATCATTTACCAGATTCAATACAAGTAATAAAAAATAACAATACATTTTCCTTTATGATACAACACTACTTGTGATATCTATTGTCTAGTTGTTTAGTTTAAAAATCGCTAAAGAACCCGAGTATACTAGTTTTATCAAAGATTTTAAGGATAAGAGACTGTTTGTGGTTAAAAAAGATATTAACATTTTTAAGCACCATATCTAAGGTAAACTGCATTGTGTGGTCTTTTTATGAGTTCCTAACCGGTGGTCTATCTATAGCTTAGGATGAGAATTTATTCGTATGAATAAATCTAGTTTTTTTTAAAAAAATTTTCTTTATGAGCTTATGTACCCAAATAAATTCTTATGGAAATAATCCATATAGGTGCCTTGACAGGGTTCACCTATCCTGGAAGGCGGAAGGGTTTTCTATAACTCGTGTGTTGTGGTGAAAAATACTCTTAATTAAATTGATGAATATTCATAATAATTTTATGAATTTTCTAGTCAATTCCTAATATTTAAATATCAATCTATTTATAGGTTCAATGTTTTTACTCAAATATTGACCATTAATTCTAATTAATTAACATTTTATGAGTTATTGAAATATTAATTAAATTCTCATGCATTCAATAAATTAGTTATTAAATGCAAAATGCATGCAAATATGTATTTTGTAGAAAATTCTAAAACACAACATATATGTTTTTTTTTGTTTTTTTAGCAAAAACATGATTTTTGTATTTTTGTGAGACTTTGTCATATGCAAATAAATAAAAAATATTTTGTATCTTTTTTATAAGAGAGTTTTATTTTTATGATTTTCTGAAATTTTTAAAGAAAAACAGATATACTTGATATTGAATCAACATCTTATAGTATAAATTTACAACCCAAATATTAAAAAAAAATGCAAGGATCTACAAATAATTTTAAAAAAGATTAATGATTGTTTTAGATATTTTTAAAAATTATTTACGGCTTGTTTCTCTCTCAAGACATTAAAATAAAAATCAATAAAACTAAGAAGTTAGGGCTCGAGGCCCAAACTCAATGGTTTGGTCTACAAACAGCCCAACAGCTTGTATTTATTTTTTTTTATTGGAGTTGGATCTAACCTCAATTGTGTGGGTTGAGCTAAAATATATCCAATCATATTTTTTTAACACTAGCACGACTCAGTGAGTTGGATCTAACCACTTTTTTTAAAAAAAACACCATCAGTGACCTCTTGAAGATTGCTGGTAAGAGTCATTGCCAACAAGTAATTAATTAATTCTCTGTGTATTTTCATGCACAGGACCCTAGTGCCTTTAGTTTTATGAGGGAGGAAGGGGGAGAAGAAGTTACTATGCTTGGGGTTGATAGCTTGCTGGTGGAGGAATAATTAAGAGCTGGCGGCTGACACTGCTATTCAGAGAAGATGCACGCTGCGGTGCTGGCGACTGCGCCACTGCTGGAGCAAGCTGATGTTGCTGCGCCTGGGATGATGAAACTCTAATGCTGCTGTAACTGATAGACAGTAATATTTATATAGAAATGAAACAGAAATGAAGAAAGAGCAGAGAGTAGAAAGGAAGAAGAACAGAGAATGAATCTGTTATACAGAGAAGAAGAAGACGAATTCTAGCACTGTTTTATTATTTGCTTTTGCTTAAATGTTCACATCACTAATTCTCAGTTTATATATGCAGTATTAGAAAGATACTACACGGTATTTGTTCTTTTTTTTTTTTTGCACTGAAATAATGCTAACAGATTCACTTAACTAAGAAACAATACTAACAGCATTCTAACAATATTAATCTCTAATCTTTTGACACTTGACAGACGTAGAGCCGTTGATATCTTTACAGTAACTGGGAAGAACCACCTTTGCAGTTGCTGTAGGAGGACGGTCTGTCAAGAGGTCACTGCTGGTGCAATGTTGTTGCTGGTGTGGAGGAGCTGCCAGCGTGGAGAGGCTGGACGTTGTCACTGGCGTTCACGTTGCTGAGTAGCTGGAACAGGAGAAGACGAAATGCTGGAACTGGAGGATCACGGTGGAGGCTGCGACTGGCTCTGCTGCTGTCGAGTGTGGTGGTTGTTGTTGCTGGAACTTTGAGTTTGTTGTGCAGGAAGTAGCTGGTGGAGGAGGAGCAGTCGGCCTGAGGTGCTGCTATTGCACGGTTGAGGAGAAAGTTGCTGCTCCTGGTCACGTTGCTGGCCTTGGAATGCAGAGGAGCTACTGGAGTTTGTTGTTGATGGCTGGTACTGAAGCCAGTGCTGCTGTTGTTGCACCGATAGGGAGGGAGCTGCTGATGAAGCCGATCACATTGGAATCAACGATGCTGATGCAGAGGTGCTGGTGAAGCTAATCACAGTGGAACCAATGATGCTGATGCAGAGAGAAATCACTATAGCTGAGGGGGAAATGGGTGATCGAGGTCTAGTTCCCTTGGGGTTGCTGGGCGTGATCAGTTTTTTTAAGATAGAAAAGAGAGTCAATTTTTTGTTCTTTGTTCTTATTTCCAATGCGTGTGTGGTGGACAGTGTTTTTGGTGTGTGTGAGAGAGATTCCTGATTTTTCCATATCTAATTTTTAACCTCTCTAAAAATTAAATTAAAAGTAAATAGCTCAAAGTTCTGAAAATATTTATATTAACAGACAACATATACGCAAGACGATCTTAATTAAATGCATACAATATATGGGGTAGATGGATGGAACATGGTTCAAGCAACTAAGAGAATCTAAAATTCTAAACAATTTGGGTTATGTTTTAAAATCATATAAATGAATATCTACAAACGTGAGTAAGTACGAGACTTAAAGAATATAATCTTCAAGTTGGATTAATTTAAATGCTCCATTAATGAACCCACCACCAAACTAGCAAGCTATTAATAGCAATTCTCTGTATGGTGGCTTTCAAAAATGGCTATCTCATCATGTAGACGTGGTCTCACTTATTATAAGAAAGAAGTTTAGAGATTAGACGCCTATATATGTTGTTTTTATTTTATAGTAGCAAAAGTATGAATTTGTTGTTTTTTATTTATTTATTTATTTTAGAGAGTTGTACTCTACAACAAACATAAAAGTAGAAGAAAATACACTCTTAGTCTGAACTATTTCAATTCTAAATCACATTAATAATTTTGATTTTTCAAGATTACTTGAAAAAATACTATATACAATTAAAAGATTTAAATTATTGAATGAGATATTGAAAATAATTTATATTATTTTTTAATATAACTTTGATATGAAAGTTTAAATAACATTAGATCAATAATTTCCTTAAAAAACTTTTGTGGATCAATATTATTGCAAGCCAAGACCATTATGATATAGACAAGTTGATTTCTATATATGATCAGAAGTAGAATATTTGCTGAGGTACTTTCTCATCACACAAGCTCCTTGGCATGCTGCAGGGCATCATGATAAAAAAAAATGATAAGAAAGGATTTCACCATCTTCTATTTATTTCTATCCTAATTAAAGACAAACTTGGAATTTAAGCTTATTACCAGGTGAAAATGTCTTAACTTCAAAATTTATTCAGCAGTTTGTTAGCATGATGACCACCATGTCTGACGTTGTGATCACTAGACATCTGACTTTGTTAGAATCTTAATTAGTCCAAGTGGCATTGAGAGAAGCAGCCATGGTGTCGACAACCAATTGAGATTTTTTAAATTCAATTATATGTTCATTTTTATCAAGCAAGTTAAAGTTTCAATTCAGCTAGCTAATAATTGAGTGGTAGAATGGACATCTTACCGCCTGCCTTACGGTCAACTATTCCTTCATCCCCTTGAATTGCTCAAATTTGATTGTGTATAGCTTAGTTACTTTGTTTTATAATGTGGATCCAATGAGCGATCACATGAAGCATTCCTACTCTACTGTGCTGTCACAGATCATTACCTGCAGCTTCATCTTTATATTATGAAAATGGAGCCATCATAATCTTATAATAATTAAGTCAACAGAAAATTAGGATATGATTATGCACCACCACATAATTTAAATAACAAAAGCAAACCATATTATTAATTAACTTTCTGAAGGGAATAGCAGATCAAACATCTTGTAATGACAGCTTTTCCCATGATATAAACAGTATGTCGAGGCTAGTATAAAAGAGTTGGCATGTTTCATTGAGTTCTCACTAAGAAATCAAGGTTCAAAACATTGACATTGTCACCTTGACATGGCTAGTTCAAAGCTTTCCCCATGTCTAATCTTTCTTCAAATCATTTTCTTGGTATTTGTTTTTAACTCGGCAAATGCGCAATTGAAGGTAGGGTTTTACAAGGATACATGTCCGAAAGCTGAGGCTATTGTGAAAGAGGTTATGGATCAAGTGATGAAAGTAGCTCCTAGCCTTAGTGGTCCTTTGTTGAGGATGCACTTTCATGACTGCTTTGTTAGGGTATGTGAGCCTTTAATCCATCTCTGATCATTTGAAAATCCTGAAACAGTTTTGAGCTCTTTTTTTTTTTTTTTGCTTGAATTCATGTACAATGCTTATGATGACTAGCTAATTATATATTTCTACAGGGTTGTGAAGGCTCAGTGCTTTTGAACTCTAGTACTGGCCAAGCTGAAAAGGATTCACCTCCAAATTTAAGCCTCAGAGGATATCAAGTTATTGACAGAGTCAAGACTGCATTAGAAAAGGAGTGTCCTGGAGTAGTTTCCTGTGCAGACATCTTGGCCATTGTGGCTAGGGATGTCACGGTTGCGGTAAGAAATTTCTTTCAAGTTAATTATATATTTCTTTTGAAAGAAAAATCTTAAGGAACAGAATGGTTTTAATTAATAATAATTTATCCTATCAGACTATGGGACCTTTCTGGGAGGTTGAAACTGGAAGAAGGGATGGAAGGGTGTCCAATTTTTCAGAGCCCTTGACAAACCTGCCACCATTTTTTGCAAACATTTCTCAATTGATATCAATGTTTCGTTCGAAGGGTCTAAGCGTGAAGGACCTTGTAGTGCTCTCAGGTACTTAAGCATTTCACTTCAGGTTCTTTGTAGAGAGTCTTGTAAAAAGAAATTGTACTGAAGTAAATCCTAATTATTCTGTTCTGGCACAAAGGTGGGCACACCATTGGCACTTCTCATTGCTCTTCATTCAGCTCTCGGCTTTACAACTCCACCGGAAAGGATGGCACCGATCCCACATTGGACTCAGAATACATAGAAAAACTGAAGAATAAATGCAAGGTAGGAGATCAAACTACGCTAGTAGAGATGGATCCTGGAAGTGTGAGGACATTCGATAACAGCTATTATGCACTCGTAGCTAAAAGAAGGGGACTTTTCCAGTCTGATGCAGCTCTCCTTGACAACAGTGAGACAAAAGCTTATGTTAAACTTCAATCTGCTGCGACCCATAGATCTACATTCTTCAAAGACTTCGGTGTTTCCATGATAAATATGGGCAGGGTTGAAGTTCTAACCGGTAAAGCTGGTGAAATCAGGAAGGTTTGCAGCAAGGTTAACTAGTTAAAGTTTAGTGTCATTATGGAATAAACTTTTATTTTTATTTTTTGCATGGAAAGATTTGTATGGCTTGCACGTCCCTTTTTAATAATTCTTTTCTTTTTTCCTTGAAGATTTGCTTAATTGTTTAAAGTGTGGAAATCCGTTACATTACTCCATCAATAATAAAAAGTGGTTCAAATACCACTAAATAGTAACTTTGGTGTTTTTCATATTATTTTTTTTTTACCTTTCTGCATGGGTTAAATCTCAATACTGGCTTGGCAATTCGAGCAAAGTTCTAGTTAAATTAGTTGACTTGCTCGCCTTCTCAAGTGAATTCCATGTGTGAGAACAGGAAACGAAAAATTAATTATGGGCTACCAATTTCTATGGGTGATAACAACTGTTTTTATCCTCTTTTGGAGCACAAAATGGACTTGCAAAACAAGTTGACTGTACATCTAATATGAAGTATTACACTCTTTACATCATGACGTTATTAGCACTAGAATTAATTTTTTGTAAGCAATATTACTGTGGGATTTAATTTGGGAAAATCATCCTGGCCATCCTATAAGTTAATTAACTTTATATTTATTTTTTATATATTTATAAAAATTATAATTTATATCCTAAACTTTGTTGCGCGTATAATAATTTATATTTTAATATAAAATAAACTAAATTATGTGATTGATTCTAAATTGTTACACGCATAGCAAAGTTTGTAATGTAAATTCATGATAAGTATAAAAACAATTGAACTATAGAATAATACTTTAATTATTCTATATAGTTTTTACAAATTAGATTTCAAAATTGACATGACATAAAACAACTCTAGATCACTTAGGTCATTGAATTAAACGATCATATTGTTTTTTTTTTTTCATATAACAAGTAATAATATTATAATCCACTACATCAACTAGTCAATCAATTTTAATCTATATATATTAATTTTATAAATAGCAATCAATGGGCGAACTACGGGTACATTGGGCAAGTGTGCATGGCATAGTCAAATGGTGTGACAAACTACGCCTGGTTACAAGTGATCCTCACTTGCAGGTTTTCACCTTGGCAGTACTGGGCAGTAGTTAAGATTCCAATTCAGATGGGACCATGCCTATTTTGGTTCATGAAAATTTAAAACCATAAACTCGATCCCTACTTTAACTAGTTAGGCTGTTAACATCTTCGAAGCGTCGATCCAATTCATTTATCTCCAACCTAACCACTGAAACATGTTTTGATATTCTAATTTGGATCTCTGAATCTACTGTAGCTGTCCCGTTAGCATCAAATGCCAGTCATTCAACATCACATGTAGCTTTTTGTACGGTGTAACTAATCTCCGGGGTCCAATTTATGTCACTTGAAATATTAAAATAGATAGCGAGGAATAGATGAAAAAAATAGCTTTTCATTGTTGGCTTATAAAGAAGTTGTTCTTATCATCTTCAATCCGAATCTAATAAAAGTTCAGGGAAATTAAATTTCTCCGAGAAACACTACTTGGAGGGAATTGCTTAAAAATACCCAATTCAATAAAATAAAGTTTTCTGCATGTTCTTAGAAACATGGAGGGCATTATCTGAACCAAGGGTAATTTCGATCAATAATTAATGCAATGATTTGGTATGATATCCTTCTCCACCAGTCCAGATTCAACAGAAAAACATATATGATTTGGCTTTGCATGTTCTTAATCAAATATTTAATAGGCTTGTACAAGTCCAGCCCTAGGTTCTCTTAAGAAGAGCGTGTGAAACATGGCAAAGATACCGGGGCAGGTAATAATTATAAATTAAGTCAATGGACAATAGAAAAAGATAATGCCTAAATCAAAGCAGTTAGCTATTTTGTTACTTTACTTATTATGCACCGACTAAGAACTCCACAATCCTGAATAAAATAATCAAAAGGAAAAAGTGAACCGCATGGATGAGTACTATATTTTTATTTATTTATATTTAAAAATATGATAATGATTACGGTTTAAAATATTAAAAAAAAATTATTTTTAATATCAGTATATCAAAATAATTTGAAAATATAAAAAAAGTTAATATTTTTTAAAAATTAAATTTTAAAGAAATGTGATTTAAACCAGGTTTCCAAAAAAGCTCTTACCGAAAATCTCTATAGAATCACTTAAAATTAATTAAGTTCTAGTTATTAGAAAACTAGATTACAATTTATTTTTTATATTCTTATTTATCTCACACTTATTTTGTCTTGATATCTACTTGTGACAAACATATCCAATCCATGATTTAAATCTTTAGCTAAGTAGAGTGAGTTTAATAATTTTAAAATACTCAATTATATAATAGCGTACGTGTGATTTTGAGTTGTAAGGATAAAATAGAATAAACATTTCTTCTCCTTTTTTCCTTTATAAAATTCCACATTTCCACCATTAATTCTTCAAAGAAATGTTTTACTATTCTCATAAAAACATTCGCAAGATTATTTAATAATAATATACACACTAGAAAAGCAACAATCTAGGACATCACGATGGTTAAATAATTAACATTTAAGATTTATAGTGGGAGATGTTCGGTACAAATCACATATCCCAAAACAAGATCGATCATTATACAAGTACTCATTGGGCTATATGCCCATCTAGCGGCCATTATGACTCAGGGTTTATGATTTCACTTGGAGAGGTTAAAATTGAACCGTTTCACTTTTCATGGGAATATGGAAGGGCGCAAAGCTCATTGTGCTAAAGATTTTTACCCTTTTTTTTCACTTGGAAAAGACATTTTCGTTTCCTTTGATATACAAGTTGCTCCGAAGTTTCATTCAGCATGCAAGTTAATTTGAAAATATGAACAAAAAAAATTTATATCCCATTTAGAAATCACCCATCCAAGCTCAAGTTATTCTCTTTCATTTTCATTCCTCTATAGTTTTAGTACAAGTACCTATTTCTAATTCATTTTAGTAATATTCCTACTTTAATTTTCTATATATTAATACCTTAAAATTGCAGTTTTTTTTATGCTTGTAAGAAAACAAAACTTTATTTTTTCCTTAAAATAATTTAATATTACAATGTAGCTACTGTCAAAATACCATAAAAAGAGCATCGGTCAAATAATGTATGATATTTTGTTAGAAATTTTTAAAGTGAGAGATACCTCAATGGAAGCAATTCAACTAGAAAAAGTTGGAGGACTGCGTATGTAGTTATCCTTTTCATATACACTATATGCCTGGCATGACCTGGAGGGGAACCTTTATATTATATGTAGGTATCCTTTGTAGTTATCCTTTTCATATACCTTAAAAGACCTGGAGAGGAACCTTTATACCTTGTTCTTGCACAAAACCAAAGACTAGTTTATGCCACAACATTTTGTACTCTCTTTGGACTATCAAATAAATCTGCTTGAACCACATGATTACTTATCCCAAATGCCTACATATCGACTACTTTCTTGTCTTTTTTTTTTTATATTGAACCAAGGGATTCTTTGGTTTTATACTTGGTAATCTCGGAGTCTTCTTAGATTTTTACCATTTTACTTTTATCCATCACGAAATTAATTATCACCTAGCAAAGCAAACTTTTAAGGCACTAACATGACACGATCAAGTAATAAAGCTCTTACAATTACATAATATTAACATAGAAAACAAAAACCAATGGAAGAAACAATGACAAGAATATATTCTTTCCTTCCCGAAGACAAATACTTACATTCCTTAACTTCCATTTCAACATTCCTAGCTAAGCTACAAAACCCAACTCCTCAAACACTTCCATCCATCAAAATTCTTTCGAAACCCCCTTCGTTTTCTTGCCAAGTGAATATGTCCACCTCCCAACAGTTACCCACTCACCATCAACAGGAACCCAAACCCATCAAACGCCGCCATTCCGCCAGCTACTATGTTAATCGAGTCCGCGACAGCCTTACTACTCGGATCTCCAAGATTATATGTGGCATATTTTTAACCCTTCTATTCGTTGGTGGTATTGCTGTATTCATAACATGGCTCAGTTTACGCCCACATCGTCCTCGGATCCTTATCTCGAATTTTTTTATTCCGGGTTTGGATCAACCTGATGGGTTCGAAAATGCTGAGATAAGTTTCAATGTCACAGCCCGGAACGCAAACCGAGCAGTTGGGTATTATTATGATTCGGTGGAAGCCTTTGTTTACTATAGAGATCGAGAAATTGGGTCTACACCCTTAGTGGACTCATTTTACCAAGAGCCCAAAAACACAACTATTTTGTCCAAGGTGTTGAAAGGGGCCACCCTGGATGTGAATAGTGACCGTTGGAGGGTATTTAGGAAAGATCGTGCGCGTGGAGCGGTTGTTTTTCGATTAGATGTAACGGCCATGATTCGATTTAAGCTGTCCACGTGGGATAGTAAGCGCCATCGGATGCATGCCAATTGTGATGTTGCTGTTGGCCGAGATGGGTCCATCTTGGCAACTTCTAAAAATAAGAGATGCCTTGTATATTTCACTTGATTTGTGAAAGTTACGTAAATTATGTAATTTTCTTTGTCTTTTTAATGTGAATTCATTTGACATGGATCGGATATTGATTAATTTGCCAAATTATGAGCATAATAATTTGCATCCAAAACGTTTTTTT
>Ga0325402_1004923_pt1 | contig 12420 bp, 9 predicted proteins | sample PopdelMetagenome_22_FD_207212 | JGI IMG/M metagenome (GOLD analysis project Ga0325402, IMG submission 207212) | Populus deltoides microbial communities from Bellville, Georgia, United States - Xylem-PdKOR-R3 | ecosystem: Host-associated > Plants > Phyllosphere > Stem > Wood/Secondary xylem... | reverse complement strand
ACATCTTAACATCAATTATCATTTACTTAAGTGTATTTATTTGTTCTTCAGAATTTCGATAAATTAACGAACCCTGATGCTGTCTTCGTCACCACGTCAAGGGTATCTGCTACCTGCTTAGTTTTTAAAAAAGGGTGGAAAATACGAAGCATGGTGACCTGTACACATGTCATACAGTTGTCTTTCTTATCCAATAGGAAACCCCGGACCCCATCGCTCTACACCGCCAAGCCATCCCAGGCCACAATTCCTGCCACGTGTGGAAAGTCTAATATCTCTTTAGAACCACAATTCCATGATACGACCTCTTCGAAGAACTGGTTTAGAGAAACCCACGTGTCCCTTTCTCAAAATTCCCACTCTATCAAATTCGAAGCCCCTTCTTTTACTTTCCCTACCACAGTAATGCGAAACGTTGGCAAATTTGACTAGAGATTATCATTTATGACTATCTGATTGCTCGGGGGTCTGCGCCACTGCTGTCATCTCTGGATCGCTTGGGTATTGACCACTGACTAACTCTCTCACGTGTTTTTGGCTCCCATACAATCGGCAGTCTCTAGTCGGCCGGAACACGAGAATAAGCCCTGCCCTGATGCCCTCTTTTTTTTACGCGTGTTCAGGGAAGGGGCACACCAGATGCCGATGCAGTGAAAAGCCATGTTGGTAAAATAATGCCTGAAATATATTGAATGGCGGATCCGCCTTTTGAACCGAAGAGAGTGCCTTGTAAAAGACAAAAGAAGAAGAAACCAAAGGGAGTGAATTAACTTTGAAGGGTAATTGAGTGACATGGACAGATCAAACAAGTTGTTATTAAGAAAAGGAAAAGACCCTGTAGGAGTAAGTGGCAAGGACACCGATAGGCCAGCACACAGAACAGGGGAGGTCGAGTGGGGAGGGAGTGGCGTGGTAAAAAGCTAAGCAGGGAACCCAGACAAAAACCAAATCATCACCAAAAACAAAACAAAATACAACAATGCATGCTCAGTTGGTGTCATGTACGTACGTAGACAAAACTAAATCAATTATTTATTCTCTGATTGATGTAAATGAGTATTATCTTCGTATTATAGTATAGGGTTTGTATTTAATAATAAGTTATAGAATAGCATTTTCTTCTACATTCATTCTAATGATGCGTGGCTTGCTTCCAATTTAAACGAGATATATAATCATATTATACTTAAGATTCGGTCGAGAAAAGGTTATCTCGGTATGTGAGGTTTTTCCCTCGAATATCTTTAAATAAAAAACGAAAATTAAACCCCGATTTAAAAAACAACGAAAAAATATAGAAAAGAAATAAAGAAATAAAGAAAACGGAAACCAGTAGCTAGGCTATACTTACTCTCATCCCCATATATAGCCCTGCTCTCTCCCTCACACACTCACTCAACTTCTATTATCAAGAGGCCAAAACCTCTCTTCTTCTGTCAACCCTTCTTTGAAGAACTTGCCTTTCTATCTTTCGGAGAAGTTTAATAAGCAAGCAAGTCCAGTGTTTTGGCATGGCAAAGGATACTGAAGTGGCAGAGGCAGGATCATTCTCTGCAAAAGATTACCAAGACCCACCCCCAGCACCACTGATTGATGCCGAAGAGTTAACAAAGTGGTCATTTTATAGGGCCTTGATTGCTGAGTTTATAGCAACTATGCTCTTTCTTTACATCACTGTTTTGACTGTTATTGGGTACAAAAGCCAGATTGATGGAAATGCTGATCCTTGTGGTGGGGTTGGTATTCTCGGTATTGCTTGGGCCTTTGGTGGCATGATCTTTGTTCTTGTTTACTGCACTGCTGGTATTTCAGGTGGGTTTTTGATGTTCTCCCTTTCTTGTTTCTCCTGGTCCATAAAGTTTGTGTCTTTGTAACTCTTGAGTTCTTTGTTACCTTTTTTTTTGTTTGTTATTACAGCTATATTATCTTCCTTTTAGTTTCAGCTATAAGGATAAGCATAGTTATTTTTCTTTGATTGTGTTTGTTTTTGTGTTTAGAAAACGCATTTGAGTTTTTTTTTTTTTAATTTTGTATCATTTTGATTTGTTTATATAAAAATAAAATAAAAGTATTTTGAAGTTTTCAAGTAAAAATCAATTTAAAAAATAATCATCACCAAAGTTCTAAACACACCGTTAAGAGTGATTTGAACATGCCACCCTTTTACAGTCTCTCTGCCTCTTACTTTTCTTTTCTCTCTTTAATTTCTTCCGTCAAGATGCAAGTTGTTGCAGATGATATCAATTCTTAGACAAGTCCCTTTACCAAATATTGTTAGCAAAAGAAGTTGTCTTCTGTTTAATTTAACTCTTCATTTTATTCATAAAAAAAACCCTTTCACATGAAAATTTCACCTGGACTGGCTATGTATTGAGAGGAGTATTTCCCTCTCTTCCTTTCTTTTGCTTTTCTCAGAAGGATTTAAGACAAATAAATTTATTCTGGGAGTAGATTTTTTTCTACCTAATGCAGATTATCAAGTCATGGTGATTGAAATCTAGTCACAATTAACTCTACTATTTGACAAGGAGTTAGCTAAAACTGAAAATTATATACTCATAGTCTCTGATATACATTACAATTTTTAAATATGTTCTATGTTTGCTACCATATTGAGTAAAAATTGGAAGGCCTAGCTTGAGTTTTTTAGTCTGTCCTTCCTTGTTATGGTATGGTGAGCCGGCGTATGTTAGTCAAGACTAACACAAAACTTTCTTTGTTACGCAGGGGGTCACATTAACCCAGCAGTGACATTTGGGCTGTTCTTGGCCAGGAAGGTGTCTTTGATCAGGGCTGTGATGTACATGGTGGCCCAATGCGCGGGAGCCATATGTGGTGTGGGGTTGGTCAAGGCCTTCCAAAAGTCTTACTACACAAAATATAATGGCGGAGCCAACGTTTTGGCTGATGGGTACAGCACAGGCACTGGATTGGGCGCTGAGATTATTGGGACTTTTGTCCTGGTCTACACTGTGTTCTCTGCTACTGATCCCAAGAGGAGTGCTAGGGACTCCCATGTGCCTGTATGTGCCTTCACACTTCTCACGTCTCTTTATTTTGTTTCTAACATTTGGTTCTCTTGATGGGCTGCGCTAGCACAGAGTATGAGCAATGAGGGCTATAAATTGTTGACTATATCTAACCCATTCACTGGAACTAGTGTGATTATCACCCTATAAACAAGTGGTTAATAACTTAATCCATGCTTCTAGTAACTTAATTAGGTTTATCCCCATCATATTTATTTATTGATGGACCTTTTTTGTTTAGATTACTGAGTTAGTATATATTGACTATTGAATTCCAGAATCCTTTTCTTGACAAGTAGCTCAGAATGTTTCAGGACATGTTCATAATTCAATGTCTATGCACAGGAAGAAAGCAAATAAAGTCACTGTTCAAATGCATTTCCATGGCATGCAAATAACCATTTATTTTTTCTATTAAAGATAGTGGCACTAATTTATTTCCATTGGCTTGAACTTGGCAAAAATGACTGTGGTATTAAACTATTATCGAGGCTCTTGATTTCTAACTCAAATGAGAAGTTCAGTACTCAAGTAATGAAGTAAATGGAACTAGCATGCGCAACGACTTAACAAGGAACTAGATTGCCATCATGATCCTTGCACTTGTGGGGTGCCATCAAAGTTATCTCAATGCATCTGTCACCATTTCTTGTCTTCTTTTCTTTTTATCTTGTCAAAAAGAAGATTCTACCTTTTTCATTGTTGGATACATGTGTTCTGTATCCATGACTAGGAACAGTTTCTATCCTACTTTACAGATTATTATTTTATTTTATTTACTTTAGCTTTAAAAAAAAACAAATAAAATAAAACAATATAGAAAATATTTAGAAAAATAATATAATTTAGATGGTATCTACCACTAGTCTTTAAAAATACTAAAATTCTAATAACAATATCACTAATATTATTGAAAAGATATTGAAAATACGACTCGAATAGCACAGGAAAATTAACACAAATTAATTTTTGGGATGCATGTATTCTGTGTCCATGGCTAGGAACAATTTTTATCGTACTTTACCTCACAACAACGGTCCCCCTTTATTTTACAAATTTGGTCTTTTGTTAGCTTTACGTGAACAATCCGTTTTTGCATTATCGTATACTGCTGGAGCAAAACGACTTTTGTAGATGTGCTTGATGTTATTTTCCTTGATGATCTGTATGCTACACATGTTCATGCATTGTAGTTTTTGTTTTCATTGAAGTTTGAACCTCTTTGTTTTTTTAATTTCCGTTGAGAAGGTTTGTACGTATATTATTCACAATTATTTATCTGATTTGTGTTTTATTCTTAATTAATAGGTATTGGCTCCTCTCCCAATTGGATTTGCTGTGTTCATGGTTCACTTGGCCACCATCCCAATCACAGGAACTGGCATAAACCCTGCTAGGAGTTTTGGAGCTGCTGTTATCTACAACAAGAAGAAGGCCTGGGATGACCAGGTAAGCATCCACTAGATGCTACTACTGATTAATTAGTTGGCAGTATTTGTTTACTTTGAAGAGGGTACTTAATTTTTTTTATTATCTTCTCTTGTAGTGGATCTTTTGGGTTGGACCCTTCATTGGTGCAGCCATAGCAGCCTTCTACCACCAATTCATCTTGAGAGCAGGAGCTATTAAGGCTCTCGGGTCATTCAGGAGCAACCCGAATGTCTAAACGTGGAGTCATTTCAACATGAATAATGAGGAAGTGCTTGTGCGTGCATGATTGGTTTCTTCAGCCCTTGGATTTCTCTCGTGGGGTGGGTGAAAAATGAGGGTTTGGGAATCATGGAATCTGTAGATAAAGTCTCTTCGAAAAGGGAGGCTTTTATTATCCCTTTTGTCATTTTCAGGCACTTGCCTTAGAATTCACTTCAATGTTATGTTTTCTTCTATGTACCTATTATGCTTCTAAGAGAAGTCGAGGTTGTGTTTTCTTTTTTGCCTATAATTATAGTCACTTTCAAGTTTCTTCATCATCACATTTCTCCTGCTTGAACCACTACTCAGATACCGAATCTTGGCATGCCAGGGCACTGCAAATGTAAACAATAGATAAATTGTCGCCCCATCTGTATTTATACTTTGTAAGTCAGAATTTCTGCAATTAAGCTTGATCATTCATTAAGTGAACCGTGATTCAGCCAAAGCCTATGTAGCTAAAAGATAAAATGAAAGATTAGGGCAAAACCACTACATATCTTGTCTCCAATAAATAAATAGCTAGCTTTGCACAAATCTTCCTATTGATTTGTACATCTCGCTTCAACTAGAACATTCAAGGGGTTCAAGCTTGCGATTGCCACTCTGCTACTGTGCATCTTCTTAGTCATTTTGTGACCAACAGTTAGCATTTTAAGTTGATTTCACAGTATAAATTCTTATTTTATATATACAAAACAGGGAAACTAAATAATATTTATCTTCTGGAATTCTATACTAGCTACGCTACAAAGTAGATCATCTAATCTGATAAGCATTGAAAAGATAACGATGAAAGTGATACTTTTCAAACTCCGCGCTTGGGATCAAGAGTTGGGTTAACAAAAAACCACTACAATCTTCTTTACTATAAAGATGCTATTTCTCTCTCTTTTAGCGTACCAAACCAGACAAGGACTTTTTTTTTCTTTTTTTCTGTTCATGATGACTTCTGCAGACCCTTAACTTTTTTTATTGGGTTTACCTCTTCTTAAGTGCAATGGATGGGTATTGCTCAACTGTTGATGATGTAATTCTAGAGTTGAACTAGTGTAATTCAATAGTTTATTTCTAAAGCCGGCGGCAGATGAAACATGGCTGGCTCGAACCTGTAAGAACTGGAAAGGCTTGAAATCGTTGGTTTCTGGGCTCAAACCAATGTCCAGATTCTGCTAGAAGATTAGCATCTGCCGTTATTTGGGCTCAATTAGACTCAAAGCACATTTGTATGTATACTAGTTTTTCTCCTGAATGTTGCTGCTGGATCCTGGGGAATTTCAACCTCAAAGCTCCCCGGAGGTTGCTGTATAACATCACTTACTTTTCTAATTACAAATATATGGGCGAGTAGATTGTTAAGTGAAGAGAGTGTGTAAATAGATTAGTTCATATCCAATGTATTTTTTTAAAAAAATTGCCTTATGGGATGTTTTTGATAAACTTTTGGATATTTCTTATGGGATGATTAGTTCATCAGCCCCCGGTCTACAAGTACGTTATATTATTGTTAAAGCCCTGCCTCGTGATCGGCGGCGGCATCAATCGATGAAGGCATCAATTTCAGTGATGGATGATCGGAGGCTTAACTGTATTCATAAAAACAAAAGACAGTGACATCTCTTTTTGACGGTTCTGCAGTGATGAAAGTGGGGTATCAGCACAAATCAATAATGGTTACTTCAACAGCACATTTTATCATCATAATCATGGATCAGGCAAGTTAAGTTAAAATCTTTTATTAAAAATAATCTGAAACGTCATTTTAGAGGTAAAAAAACCGTCAAATGACTCAAGTGGGTCACAAGTTCTAATCAGTGAAGCCAGGCCAAGGCTTACTACTATAATTTTTACGACTTTAAACTCCTAATTTCTATGTCGGTCCGCCATAATCATGAATTGCATTGTTAATTTTGGAGACAAATTGGACATGCAAAATGTTCTTCATCGTTAAAATTAAAATGATTTATTTTTTAAAATTTATTTTTGATATTAATATGTTAAAACGAATTAAAATTATTAAAAAATTTTAAAAATTAAAAATTAAAAAAAATTTAATTTTTTTCAAAATTAACTAACTAAAAGCTAACAAGTCTGGTTTGCTAACGGTATGGTAACGTGGCGAGAGCTGCTTTTGCTGTAATTGCAGATAATGCCATAGAAGAAGTTGCTTCTAAGCCTCGCATTTTCTTTTTGAAGCTTGACCGCAGCGTGAAAGCAATTGCTAACTTCTTTGTCGGTTGCCCCTTTTTCTTTTCGTGGCATAATGTCACTCTGACCGAATGCACCCACTCTCACACCTCTTTGTCGGAAAAACTTTGGAAACCCGAAAGATCATAATTTTTCACAGCATCAGGTAAGGCAATTGATGCACACTTGGGATTGCATTCTCAGCCTTTTGCGTGTGTGCATGTGTGTGGATCGTTATATTCAATTGCCACAATCACTTGTTTCATCCTCGTCGAAACCCGCAAAGAAAGCAACAGATTAAGATCACAAAAACCCAGCTAGCTCCATCACAAAGCTTCCCCTGTGCAGTAAGCTCAAAACTATGGCACCTATCACCACCCTTTTCTTCTTCCTCTTTTCTTGGTTTTATGTTCTCTCCACCCCTCGAGTATTACCACACCACATTTTGAATTTCCAGGACTCCCCTTCGTTCCCTACTCTGGGATATGGTCTCATATTCCAGGGTTTTTCAACCCTCTATTGATTTGATGAGCACATAGGGATTGCATGTCTTCCGCCATAATTTGTTGAGCATGTATAGAGGCTGCTCCAGCAAAGCTAGTCTGCAGGTCTTGCTTTTGTGCCCAGTCTTGCAGTAAATCCGAGGCAAATAATGCCTTTCTCCTTGATCTCAGTCTTCAGTATGTCTCAGCATGTTCGTCTTCGTTTATATCTTGTATTTCGTTGTTCTGACATTTGCAAGCACATCATAGTCTATTGCATTTTGAAAGTTTTTTGATATTAATGAACTAGTCTTGAGTTTAATGTAATATAATGCATGGTGCCCAATTATTTTAATTAAGCTGGCTGGAAGTAGTCCGATTTTACCTATTTTTATTGCTTGTCCGATAAATTTAAAACCTACTAAGGATTTATCTGATGGGAAGCTGAATTTACAACTGTGTATTTTGCTATATCCTTTTTAAACCTCATCTATTAGTCAGGAAAGATAAATTTGAAGTATTAGTTCCCACCTAAAAAGTTTTAATGGTTACCTTGCTATCACTACAAAGTGCTCACACCTCCCTTGTATGCAGTTTATGAAGAATATGTAACAGCATCGAAGCTCTAACACCTAAAATCATGCTCCCAATTTATCCTGTTACTGCCATGTATCAAATTTCCAATCAAATGGTTACCCCATGTCATACTAGATGCAGCAATTTATGACACAAAAAATTGAGACTCTCTGCCTGCATAAATTCATTTTGGTAGAGATCAAGGATCGGATAGCTAAACAGATGAAGCATCAAGCTATCAATCATCATTGTTTTGATTGGTTACCATGCTTAAGCGAACACATATTTTAAAATCAGATGAATTATTCCATAACTCAATGTTTTTGTCTGTTATTTTTCAAATCCAGAGGTTTTCAAGGAAGCAAGAAACTGACACTGAGATAAGCATGCTTCATTAGTGCACTAAAATATTGCCTATCCACATTGGAATGCATATTAGCAAAGACAGTACACGTTACCTCAAATTGCAGTTTTTTGGATAGTGATGTCGCAAAACTTGATGATTAATCGTGCACAACTGACCTGCCATCTCTCAATGTGTGCCTCTGCATGTGTGTCGGTGCAAAGTAGACAAGCCAACAAATCTTCATAACTCAAAGTTGATAAGCTGTTGTTAAGGGGGGGAAACGCACTATTTAAAAATGGCATAATCACGTGGTTTAAACATGTAAAATCATCAAGTAAGTTGTGCATATAATATATTATCACAACAAAATGCATATGTTTGTACCGAAAATATTCAAAACACTGCACTAAACAGCATGGGAGGAAGGATAGTGATCGGGCTGAGTTATCTCCATGCTGCTAACAACCCAAGTTGCTCTAACCTGGTTCCACTCAAACTGCCTAACCTTATTCCTAACTTTCTGATCAAATGTCATAATTCGTCTACTTAATAACAATACTAATTAAAAAACATAAAGAAGAAGAAGTCAGAGTGGAGGAGATGCAATGCAACCTGCACCAACAAGAAGGGGTCATCGTTTGTTTAATATCAGATACATTTGACTTTTCTCATAACTGCAAGTAAAAAATAACGAAAAAAGACACTTACACAAGTTCATCTATTCAAACTGTAGCGAAATGCCCCAGCTCATCAAGTCCTAATTGCATCAGTTTTGAAGTTGCCCACTAATTTCGCGCATCTTTAAGTGGGAGCTTTCAACAATTTGTTAACTTTCATAAACTATATAGCTATACAATTCATGCCTAGCTGCAGACTTCAGGCTTCAATAATCCTAATTCTTTCAGGGGATCTGTTATCTCTTTTACTTCACAACACCTTTGCTGGCAGTACATGATTAATCCAGAAATCAGAAAGTGCTATTTTCAGAGCATCCAGTATGCCTCAGCTCGATATAACACAAACACACTGCTTCCATTAGGAGTCCAAACATAGAAATCCATCCAATCCTTGTCAAGTATTTCGATTAAACCTTGAGCTTGTGGAACACAATAAAGAGGGATCTGCTTCCAAGGTGAAGCCCTGCACATTTCTCCTTTAAAAAATGGACACTTTATTTCCAACACTCCACTGGAATTCAACCCAGAACACTTGTCAACTAGCCCATCAGATGAAAGCTGCAAGCCAATCATCTTCTAAGCTGTTTTTACCGTGGACCTGAAACTTGGGAAACAAAACTATATTTCCTGTTACCATAAAATGGTTCTTTTGCACCAAGTTTCTCTAACCAGAGCTGGACTCTCCTGTGACGCCAAAAACCATTTGCCCCACTGAAACTTTCTTTGATCTTACCATTTTTTTAACCTGTGCTGAAGACAACTGGATTGAAAAATTGACGTATAAGGGCTGCTTGAATTTCTTGAATGGGAATGATTATAGATTTGAGTATTGGCAGGGTGCCCTTCACCAGATGGATCTAAAAAAAAATGGCTAGAGTAGTTTCTTCTGTTGCTAATATCAACCATAAAAAGAACTATACTACAATTATATTTGCTGTTGTGATATGAAAGTTGAAGAATGACATGGAAACACGATACAAGTTCTTCACTTTCAAACAAAAAAATAGCAGTAAGACCGAAGAAATGAACAAAAATATTAGGCAGATAATCAAAATTACAAGATACATCATATCATCTAATTAAATCTCTATGTAAACATGAGAAATTAATCAGACCATTTTATGTAGCAAATTATGTTAACTCTACAAAATACGATGCAATTATCAAGCTTTGGTATCAGACCCTGTCCGAATTATCAGAAACTGGTTCCACAAGCATAACATAGGTGCAAGATTTCCTCTAAGATATAAAGGCATTACAACCATCCTAGGAAAAGTCAACTAATTTGATATTTGTCTGTAAAATATATGAACCAAGGTAACGGTAACGCAACCCAATACTGCTTGTTTCCCTTCCATGTTTACAAATTTATGTCTATTTTCAAATTATACTGAAACACAGTTATGCAATTTGCCAATTTTAGACTCCTTTCTTGTATAATCACAAAGTAATAAAAAATAAACTGACACAATAACAGTTAAAAGCCACAACTCGCCCACCAAATATGTCAATCACACAATTAAATCACCCACTTGCAACCAGACCAAATATGTGAAATCAACAAAAAACTGCTCCATTTCGATTCCTTAAACAAGAAAACTTAACATATATGTGTGTGGAAATGAGCAGTGACTGACCGCGCAAGTTTGCGAAGAGGAATCCGCAGTATAGAGACACCAAACAGGCTTTTCTGAGGAACACAAGCAGCTTCAGGGTGTCTGAAACAGTAGGTATAGTATCGTTTGTTCAATCTATTAGATTGCAGAGAGACAGCAGGGTGAAAAGGGTTTTAGAATTGAGGTTCAAGAGGCAGATAGGCCTTTTCTGTGTATGTGTATAGGCTTTAAGCGAGTGGATTATAAATTAGTCACTGTAGTTTTCAAAACGAATCAAATAATCCTTCTAGTTTTAAAAACTAATTAATTAGTCTTTGACTATTAAGTACTTGACAGCTCTGTCAAATTTACATGTAATACGTAAAACACATTTTAAGAAAAGGAGGAAGGAGGGAGAGGTAGAGGGGAAAAAGGAGGAGAGATAGGGAAAGGGAAGAGAAAAGATACGAGAAGAAGGAAAAGAGGCGGGGGTACGAGATGTGGAAGTAGATAAGCGATGATTGTTGTGTTGGTAGAGAAAAGAGAAGTGGGACGAGAGAGAGGGAATTGAAAAGGGAAGGAGAGAGGAGGTGAGAGAAGCGAAGGGAAGGTGAGAAAGGACGAGACAGAGACGGGGAGGGGGGAGGAAAGGAGAGAGCAATGGAGAAAGGCAGAAGATGGTTATCACAGTGTTACTAGAGGGAGAAAGAGAGGATAGGTGGACGTGGAGAGACAAGAAAGATGATGGTGGACACTAATGAATTTACAGGGAATTTGAGAAGAAAATAAAGCATGGCAGTAAGGACACCTCATCGACACTTCAACATCGAACTCCCCAAAAGACTTACGTTATTACCAGATTTTAAAAATGTTTGGACTGGTTAATTAGTTTTTGACAATAGAAGGATTAATTGATTTGTTTTGAAAACTACAGTGACTAAAAACGTCATCGTGGCAGTGCCGTTTGCTGGATAATTTACATCGTTTCCCTTCTTACTTACCAGTCTGTCTGTCAAACCAAAAAAACACAAGCCTACGTTCTTCTTGTGCCCCCTTCAAATAATAAAAGAAAGATGCATCTATGGCCTACGATGAGGATAAGGGAGTCATTCAAGATTTCATATTTGAAAAAATATGACTGGAATCTTCAGAGAATGAATAGTGAAAAGAAGCGGCAGTCTCAAGAAGCCAACGACAACAGCAACCAGCAAAGACTCTTGGATGATGCTGGTGAGAACAGCACTAACCAGCAGAAACCAGCAAACAATTCTAAAGCTGTTTTGATTTGCAGAGAGATTCTCATGGTCATCACTTGTTGCTACTGTTGCTTCTGTTTTGGAGGTAAAGTTTTAATCTTTTTGCCCTTTTTAGTGTATCTTGTGTGTGTGTTTTTAGGGCTCGTGTTTGGATTGGTGTTTGTTTATCTGGGTTTTTGTTTATTTATGAGCTTAATTTGTGGGGTTTGATTCTCAGAATCACTTCATTGCTTCTGTGCGATTCGTTGGAACTTAAGTTTGAGGATTTGAGTGTTCCTTTGATATACTCCATGCGATATTGAAAGTGATGGTATGAATAAGTATACTACTTGGCGGTGTAGAGTCACTTGTTGAGTTCTTGGAGTCGAGTTAGTGTGCTTAGATTTAATGCTAGACTCATGAATGATTGTTTAATTGTTTTCCTAGCAAGTAAGATTATACATGCATAAAGTCAGAGATGGTTTTAGGATTTGTATTGTATGAGCACCTCAATTAATTGTGATAGCCTGTTAAAATATAGGATTTTCTATTGAATCTTGAAACTATTGGCATAACCCACTTAACCACTGTTTGACCGAAT
>Ga0325402_1004922_pt1 | contig 12422 bp, 5 predicted proteins | sample PopdelMetagenome_22_FD_207212 | JGI IMG/M metagenome (GOLD analysis project Ga0325402, IMG submission 207212) | Populus deltoides microbial communities from Bellville, Georgia, United States - Xylem-PdKOR-R3 | ecosystem: Host-associated > Plants > Phyllosphere > Stem > Wood/Secondary xylem... | reverse complement strand
TTTTTACCTCATCTATTTCATCATATACTCCATTTCTTTTAAATTTCAAATATATGTATTTTATTCAATATCCATCACTACTAACACTTCAACACATGTGAATTACAAGTAATTAAAAAGAATTTAAGGTAGTTTTACATCTCCTCATTCTTTCCTTCCCTAGGATGAAACTCCTCCAAAAGCACAAGCACCTAAATTTCTTCTTCATACATTCATTCACTTCAATCTTTTCTAGCCTTCTTCTCCATAAAGCTTAAGAACAAAAGAAAAATATAAAGTGATGATGGTGATATTTGGTCTCCTTCCCTTTTTGTTTTAGTTGGGTGTCAGTTTAAATAGGAGGAAGAAGAAAATTATTGGTTTTCCCTAATTTTACCCTTACATATTATCCATATGTTATTTTACCCGAACTTCAGCACTATCATGAAGCCTTCCCAGACTTTGATCATTCTAAACTTTTAACCCTAGGTATAACAACATGTCAGGAGACTACTCATGAAATTGCATCTCGATCCAACAGTCAGATTGAGAGTTACGCCTGATAGCGTAAAACTAACCAACAAGTAATTTCATGCCAAAAATCCAAATTCTTATACTGTTTTATCTACTTAAATAATCCAGATTTATAACTAATTCAATGGGAACTCCTATCCCTATTTGTAATACAAATTTTCCTTAAATTTTATTCTCTTTCGAGTTAAAAACTGTGCGATTGCACACTAGCTTACACTGGCGTTCAAAGTCATTCGTGTTATAACCATACATTAATTCATTTGAAAATTCTGAAATAATTTTCTAAATATTTCACCCCAAATTTATAAAAATCTCCATATTTATCACTAATTTATCAATTTTTAAGTTACAGGTCTACATTGTACCCTTAATGTTTGTGGGTTATATTTTCTAGATTTAGATATCGAGTTTAAATGAACTACATTAAATTTAATTACATTATATCCGAGTACATAGCTTTCTCTTTTTATCTCTTCCATTTGGTTTTTATCTACATTCTTTATTTTTTATTTTTCCACATTTTCATACTTTTATTTCTAAGTTAACACATGGACATTTTATTTTAAATTCCCAAAATTCAAAGTCACCTTTTTAATTCCAATACTTAATTTACTCACTTAACATAATATTTTTCATTATTAATCTTATGTGTTTTATCCAGGGATTTACAATGTTTACTCTAAATTTATAAAAAACATTTTCTTTAAAATAATTATTTTACTCAATTAGGAAGTTTACCATTTTATCCCCATCTATAACAATATTTCTTCTTAATTATCATTATTCAATTGAAAATTACCATATTGAACACTAATTTACCAGTTTTAGTTTACATCAGTAGCCTTGGTTTCCTCTTTATTGAAATATAGGAAAGCAATGAAAGGTTTTCAAGAAACCTTGTTGAGATCTCATATATTTCATATCATAATGCAAACTTAGAGTTTCACATTTCAATACATCTAATAAACATAATCATCATAAAAAAAACCATTTTAATAACAATATTCCACTTGATCATAAAAGAAAAAAGGGGAAGAAGCAAAAGATTAGAGATTATAGGTTTCATTCAATGAATTAGGCATAAGGAGAAGTTGTGAGCAAAATGAATGGAAGAAGGAGAACATGTGAGAAAATTGCCAGCTAGTGTACAACTAGAAAAGTTCAGAACTATTCAATCTTCAAACATAAAATTGTTTACATTAATAATGATTTAAGGTACGATGAGTAATAAAAAAAGTGACATTTGCTTCTCTAGAGAGAATTTAGTTATCCAAATATGCTATTTTTAAATATCTTTATCTATATTTATTTCTTAATTTTTTTTATGTTTAGATATCATTTATGTTTTTTTATTTATTTATTAACACACATAGTTCTCGATTTATTTGATTACATATATGCATAAGTTTTTTAATTTTCATTTAATTTTTTTAAATATAAAACCATATTGAGAAATCCTATAGCAAAACACGGGTAAGTATCCAATAAAAAATTAGAGTGGGAGATTAGGGATAAGTTAGTCAATGACTGTCATACCAAATAAATAAATAAAATAGAAAAAGCAAAGGTTAATCGGGAAAATAAACAATCAGGGCTGAATTCTAAAATGAATCTTTACCATCTTCGAGATTATTTAGGATAGGGGTGTAATTGATTTTTATTTTAATATACAACCTATTTAATAAAAAAAAGAAAGAGAAGAAAACTACCACAAAAAACAAGTATACGAATCTCTTAAAAAGACAAATCATATCTCACTTGCGTTCTATCCAAACACGCCCTTGCAGTTGCAGGTTTTCATATGCAAGAAAGGGTTGTTTTGACCATGAAAGCAACCCACGACATATCCATGTAATTTTCCTTCGAATTCAACATGAACTATTCAAATCTGAAACCACTTCAAGCAAGTTGCATACGGAAAAAAAAATCAATGGTGAATGTTTGGAAATATGATTGTTATTGTTTTTTAAAGTGTTTTTTATATTAAAATAATATTTTTTTATTTTTTAAAAATTATTTTTCATATTAACACATCAAAACGATTTAAAATATGTTAAATAATTAATTTTTAACAAATTTTTTTTTTAAAATTATATAGAAAGGCGGATTTCGCGTTTGGAAACTGCTTTACAACAATTTAATTAATCATCCTTTTGTTTTTAATGGCAGAGATTAAGCGGCTCCCACTAAATCTAGAAATCGCAAGGTCATTGTCAAGGGCACACATGATTTATTTTTTATTTTAGAGGAGCGGATAATTTAAAATTGAAGTGGGAAATACGAGAAAAAGAAAATCAATGGAGTAATTTCTTTAATCATTCAATGTGTAGGTAATTCTTTAATATATAACACGTGCTTTCTAATATAAATTAATAAAATGTGATCTTATTATTACCCTCATGAAAAAAAATAAATTATAACAATATAAAATTTAATTAAAATATATTTTATAAAAAAAGTAGTTAGTTATCATACAGTTTTCAAAAAAAAAAAAAGAAAAAGTGTTTGGAAGTTTAACTACATGTGTATTTTAAAATGTCTTTTATAAGGAAATGCAATAAAATAATATATATTTTTATTTTTTTAAAATATTTTTAATATAAATATATTAAAATAATTTAAAATTTTTAATTTTTTTAAAATATTTTTTAAACACTAAAATAAACATAGCTGCCTCTTAAAAATATCTTTTGTTGTAAATCCATTCGTATATAGTTTCGACGAAAATTGCTTTTTTTTTTTTTTAGGAAGGTCTTAAAAAATATTGTAGAAGCCACTAAATCCAAAAATATCTAACAAACTTCATCTTGTCTCCAAGTAATTCCTAAAAAAATAAAGGGACAAGATGGTAAACAAACAAAACTGGAGATCTGACCATACCCTTTATCGGTCAAAGTAAAGATAGCTGCTATAACTCTTTCCTTCTCTTTCTTTCCTTATCAGCAGCACCGATCTTTGACTAGCCACCTTCCTACACTCAAAACCATACACCACCCCATAAAACCCCCACGTGTCACAAACACTAAGCTCAATTCATTGCCACGTCGCCCTTCTTCCCCTTAGATTACTAAATCACCCAGACATTAACACGTGCCGCCCAAGAACTGTATCTCTCACTTCCTGGGAGAGGTGCTATAAGGACCCGCATTTTCCCAGATACAGTCTTATTTGCCTGAAATCATCTATCGTTTTCTTAATTTTGATCTGCTACAAGATCACAACAGCAATTTTTTTTTTTTCTGTTCACTCTTCTTTCTCTCTCCTTCTTCGATGTCGTCGAAGCTATCGAATTAACCCCGCACGCACACACACTATCTAAAATCCACTGAATTCGAACCCTCGTCTGTGTGGTTTTCTTCACACTAATTAGGGTTTTGGGGAAAATGAAGAATAAACTGAGAGGATTTGGACTTAAAAGAAGCGAAACAAAGGACAAAATTGATTTATTACCTCCTGCTCAGGTAGATGAGCTCGCTCAAGCTGCTCGGGTATTCTCTCCCTCTCTTTCTGACGCTTTTGGAGTTCAACTTTTTTTTTTTTAGCTCGATTGGTTACTGCCCTTTCTTTAAGCTCTCTTAACTGTTGGTAATCTTATCTTCCAATTTTCTTAAAACATTATTAACTCAGGTTTTTTCGTCCAATTTCCAAGAAAAAATTATACCGGAAGACGTAGTTTCTTTTGTTTTTGGGTTTTTTTTTGAAAAATAGAACTTAATTAATTGAAATATCTGATTTTTTTTGAAAATTAGAATTTTAGATCGTTCTAGCTGTTAGATGATTAAAATTTTAACTGTTTCTTTTGTGTTAAAAGTTGTGGATTGAATTTTCCTACTCAATCAGTGAGTTTTGACTAATTTTTCTTAGCTGTCTCTGATTCAGTTAATTTGATAGAGAATCTTGATTTTAATTTTTTGTTTGGTGTGATGATGGTATTTTTGCAGGACATGCAAGACATGAGAAATTGCTATGATAGTTTACTTTTCGCCGCTGCTGCAACAGCAAACAGTGCATATGGTAAAACTTCTGGTCTTTCCATTAGGTCTTTGAAGCTTTTCTTATTTGGCCATTTCCAATTAGAATTTGCTATGTTTTAGATCCAAATAACGAGCTTCATTTTGAACTGATTGCTTTTAGTTGTTGGTTTTTATGAATAAAACATAATATTTGAATTTATGCTGTCGTAAATAACATTTTATTATTTTACAGTAACATCGATCACAATAGTGTTGTTGTACTTTGTACTCGGTTATTGTGTTTACTATCAGTGGTTATGTTGACCTTTTCTTGTTGAAGCATTGCTTATGTAATTGTGATATTGTTTATAGTTGGCTGGTTTGGTCAAAATAAACTATGACATATGAATGTGGTGGTTTACTTGTTATGTGTCACTTGGATTACTGTATCCACAGGTTGGCAATTTTTTTTGTCTATTTCTGTGCCATAGAATTCCCCAATTTGACTCCATCTGCACTTTCAGAATTCTCAGAGTCATTGCGGGAAATGGGTTCTTGTTTGTTGGAGAAAACAGCATTACATGATGATGAAGAAAGTGGTAAGTGAAAGAGTGAAACGAGATTATTTAAGTTGCAGTTTGTCCTTCAAATTCTTTCTGATTGGATTCCATGGTGTAGCATGCTTTCTAAAATGTAGCCTGGAATAGTTAATACTTTGCCATTGAAAGTCTTTACTTTTCATGAATCTGAAAAAAACTATACCTTGCTAATAAATGCATTTTCAAATTTACCTTCAATGTGTGTGGACATAATGAAAGAAAAATATTGACTTATGTTTTCCCTCAAATACATGGCTGTCTTTTCCAAATAAAGTTGCTGATTGCAAATGTGGGATGAGAGGGGCACGCTAAATCAGTCATTCACTCATCCAAGTGAATGTGGTTGTTTTACTTCAAATCAAAATTTTTATACACTTGACAATCTGTTTCCATAACAGAGGCCATGTAAGCATATGGGTGACAATTCTTTTAGCTTGAGCTGATCAGTTATGAGTTTGTCATGATTGCATTTGGGACCATCTAATGAAGTCATGTGCCATTCCTATTTTATCTATCTTTTCTTTTCTTTTCCTTCATTATCTTCTATTTCCTTTTGGCACTGAAACGAGATTGTTTACATTAATCTTGCAGTACTATCGAATGAAGTTAGTATCCTATTTCATATGAGGTATCTGGAGAGGTGTATCCTTTTTTGGTTTGCAAATTACTTTCTTTGATATTAAGAAACTTATGTTCCCAGAACTAGAAAAAGAAGCTAGTGAAACATCAAAACCTTTAGTAGACGTGAGATTTATTTTAGTGGTGTAAGGGAGAGCATGGATAAAGCAAAACTAAAAAACCACCACTAGAGTTTATGTCAATTTGTATGCGAGTCAGTTAACATTCAACTCTAAGATGTGCACAAAACTTTTAATGCCCACAAGTAAAATTTATTAGCAAAAATTATCCCTCTTTTCATTCATGTAAATAAATATTCCAATTTTGTGGATGCGAAGGTTAGTTTTGTTTAGATAGGCTGTAATGATATCTACAATTCCATATAAAGTTTTTGATTTTGTTGGTTCTGAAGTACTAGGCAATCCTCTGTGTTTGCTCATGGACCTTATGTGTGTTTGTTCCTTTCCTTTTCCTTTATCTTGAAGGGGCAGATTGCTTTCTTTCAGTTATGTTTTAGAACTGAGTATGTTGTCATGATTTTTATTTATGAAGTCAGCATACTGGTCCTGCTGTAATTAAGCTACATTTTTCTGCAGGCAAGGTTTTGCTAATGTTGGGGAATGTGCAGTTTGAACTTCAAAAACTTGTTGATAGTTATGTGAGTGGTTTATATATATATATATATATATGTGGGGTATATTGCAGCAACTTTTTGACATTGTTATGAATAACACATTCCTTTCATTCTGTTATTAATTTGTTGCAACTTGTATTTCAGCGGTCTCATATATTCCTGACGATTACAAATCCATCTGAATCCTTGCTCAATGAACTCCGGACAGTTGAGGTTTGTTCCTCTCAATCTCTTAGTTTTTTTTTTTGTTTATAATCTATTAATTAAGGTTTCCTTAGAACTCTCCCCTTACTGTTGTTTCTTTTTTCTCTATTGTTCATAATATTCTTGCTATTAATTTTGAGGTTTCCATGATAATTTATCACCTCACTTCTTCAAACTTGTTATATTTAGAATCATTGTTTCTTGGAGGAGCTTTTTATTTTTTTAATATGTGTGTGTGTGTGTGTGTGTGTGTGTGAAAAGAAGAGAAATTTTAAAGGGGTGCTTCTTTTAACCGAAGTGTTTATAGGACTAAATGGTGAAAAAAGCAGTTTGAAAGCACACCAGCTTTTAACTAAAGTTTCTAATGGGTGCTATTGCAAAAAGCAGCTGCAACCATGAGGCCAGAAAAGCCCTTAGGTGATTGAAATCACTGGAACAAAAGAGTGGAGCAAGGCATCTACACAAGAAAAAAGAAAGAAAATCACAACTCTAGGGTGTACAAGTCTTAGTGAATATTAGGTAAGTAGACAACTCTAAAGAACCTAGAAGTAGAGTTTAAAAAGTCTTAAAAAGAACTTCCTTCACACCAGTTTTCTTGGGAGAGAGCAATGATTAGAAAATAGAATATCTTGGATCCTGAACATAGCCTATAACTGCAGGACCATAGACTTTTTGCTGCCACCAGATCATCTAGAAAGTTATCTTTTTATAGTTGTTCATGCAGCATAATGCAATTTAAGAATAGTGCATGTTTCTAACTTTGTGTGGGCCAATCAGAAGAAGATTTTCTCCTCATCTGTTTTTGTCCATGGAGTTCAGTTCAAATGTAATAAAATGATGTGGCTGCTGTTCAGCTTTGATGGTGTTGCTGTTGCCATTTTTTTGGAGGAAAACAAGAAATACATGTAACCATGTTCTTGCTTGGTTTTTTTAAATATAATATTTGTTTGTATGAAGTAAATCCCTAAATGAACTGCATAATATGATATTTTTTGGTGTATGTTGTCCTGCATCCATGCTACAATCTGCACTTAGTTTGTCTGTAATCAACTTTTGTGAATATAATCACCTTTGTATCTCCCTTGCTCATTGACTAAATGGTGTGAAAGCATTATACTAAATTTTGCTCAGTGAACTTTTTCTTGATCTGTGTTGCAGGATATGAAGCGACAATGTGATGAAAAAAGGTTCATCCTGATCTATTTAATTGTACTTTGATTTCATGAAAGTAAATATCTTCTGAATTTGACTTGTAATGTTCAGAAATGTCTATGAATACATGGTGGCACAACAAAAGGACAAGGGAAGATCAAAAGGTGGGAAAGATGAAAGCACTACATTGCAGCAATTGCGATCAGCTCGTGAAGAATATGACGAGGAGGCAACCCTATGTGTTTTTCGGTTGAAATCTCTGAAACAGGGACAGTCTCGAAGCCTTCTAACACAGGTAGCACGTCATCATGCTGCTCAGGTATTCTGTGAATCCTTGGACTTTTATATTTCAAAAATATTTCACTCATTTTATCTTGGCAGCTCAGGTTTAATTTGCATTTTTCATTTCTCTTATATTGTGGATGATGATGCTCTATTCTTTATGCTTCCAATGCAGTTGAATTTCTTTCAGAAGGGACTTAAATCACTTGAGACAGTTGAACCCCACGTAAGACTGATTACAGAACATCAACACATTGATTACCATTTCAGTGGACTTGAAGATGATGGTAGAGAAGATAGTGAGGATGTCGATGATACATATGAAGGCAGGGAATTGAGTTTTGACTACAGAGCAAATAATCAGGGGCATGCTGTTTCTGCAGCAAGGAATTCTATGGAGGTAAAGGATATAATTTTAGCAAAAAATTTTAGTTGGAGAAGAATAATATTCCACTTTTGAGATGCTCAATGGATCAGGGGATGACTGCCCTTTCCATTTATGCTGAAGATGGAATCCCTTTGGTATACAACATATGTGCTCATCGAGTCCCCTATTTATGGCATGTTCATGTCTTCAAAGTTATAGATTTTGTGGCCTGGTCTTCACACTAAATTTTTCATTCAAGGGTTGAGAGTGCATTCAGAACTGCTTGTAAATGGATGAGGAAACCAGTTTCCGGAACCCTTTCTGGTATAGAATAGATCTGCTTCTCTTTGTTCCTACAAACAGAATTGTGACATTCTGACTAAAATACTAAAAAAAAAAATGGAATCATTTCTCTGAGATAATCCACTGAAAAGGGGAGGTCCATAACATAGTTTTTTCCAGTGCAATAAAGTTACATAGTGTCTATCTTCCGTTGATAAGGGGGTATTCCATGGGTTTGCCTTTATGTTTTGCAAGAAGCAGTGGATTTTTTATAATCTTGAGTGGGATATTTCCACTTTGGGTATAGGTCTTATATGAAGGGTGGATATAGTTGTGTCGTAGGATGGAGTAGACTATATTTTTGAGACAATGCAATTCCCCTCATAATTGTAATGGATGCTTTCTAGGATGGAATTAACTTCCGTTTTTTTTTTTGTGGGTAAGGATGGGCCTTCTCTGTTTTTACTTGGGGAGCTGAGGTCAAAGGCTTAGACTTGTTTCAAAGAGTAGTTCTTATAATGGGGAGATGGTGTTTGAACAAAGGATTAGGTCTTATTTTCTTTTAGACTTGAGCCTCGCTAAATTTGAAAGAAAACTTCTGATGATGGTTATGCATGTATTTGTATGAAAAGAGTCATGTTTAAGACAGTATGTTCTTTGTGGATAAAATTGTTCTTGAGAGTACTCTTTTCATTTAAAGAATGAGATGCTTTCCTTCATTTGCATGGAGGCACTGTTGATTTTTTTCCCCCTTAAAAAACTTTTTAAAAGCTATGTTTTTCTGCTCATGTCATGGCTGCTTATTGTCCAGGTTGATGAAGAGGATCTTTCATTCCCCCAAGCGCCAGCAGCAGAAAATGTAGAGGTACAATTAACAGTTCTTTTGGTTAATAGGTTTGCTTCTGCTGATTGTAAATGTATTTAACCAAAAATAATAATCCCTAACTTAATTCTAGGCATGTACATATGCATGTCGCTTGTTCAACGTAATGGATAAAACTTGTTTGGATAAAGATTGCAGGTTCATGACTTGCTCGTAGCTTGCTATAAAACCATCATGATCATATTGCCAGCTGCTTTACTTGATGGCTCTGATGATTCTATGAATTAAGGTCAGAGGTTGAAGCTATTTTTAATTTAAAATTTGGATCTTTCTGCAGTTAAACCCAGACAAAACCCCTGGTGGTTTCCATTTCCCAATCAGAGAACCAAGAGGAGGCAGCCATTCAGCACCAATTTTTCCAGAAAGAAAACCTGATCCAGTTGAAAGAATAAGACAAATACAGAAATCATCGAGGAAGTCCAACACATATGTGCTGCCCACACCTGTTGATGCAAAGGGTGTGATCTCTTCAAGAGCAAGCGGTTCAGTTCCCAACACAAGGCAAATAGGCATCAGTGGGCGCACTCACTATTTGTCTCATTCTTCCCCATTGGAACAGAAGAAGAATGAGAAAGATTCTGGCGATGGTCACCTGCCAGAGTTCACCCCTTCAAAAGAACGTTCAGGACATAAAGAGAGCAACAATCCTAATGCCTCCACCCAGTTACCCCGTCCTTTAGTCGGAGGAATCTCATTTCCACAGCTTGATGTTTACAATGCATCTGATAACAAAAAAATTAAACGGCAATCCTTCTCTGGTCCGATAACCAGTAAGCCATGGTCAATGAAGTTGGCCTTATCATCCAGTGGTCCCATTTCTGCTACTGAACTTTCACAACAAGTTTCTGGAGTGCTTGCTCATGTTGCAAATCCTCAGCCTTCTACATCCCCCAAAGTATCCCCTAGTACATCACCTCCTCTTGTTTCTTCACCCAGGATAAGCGAGCTTCATGAACTTCCAAGGCCACCAGGTAATTTAGCAGCCAAAGCTGCAAAATCTCTGGGGCTGATTGGACACTCTGCTCCATTGGTCAGAAATCCTGAGCTTTCTGGAACAAACAAGATTTCTTCAGGGGCAGTAAATTTGGCATCACCTCTTCCCATGCCACCGTTGATGGTCCCAACAAGTTTCTCAATACCCTCAATTAGTCCAAGAACAATGACTGTACATGTTTCTAAGCTTTTGGATTCTTCTCAGCTACTGGAAAAACCTGGGGAAGTTGATTCTCCTCCACTGACACCGATTTCCCTCACAAATTTGAGGCAAGCACCTGCCATTTCAGAATCGATACCGCATTCTGGTCAAATTAGAGGTAATGAGATATCATGTTCATTAATTTTCTGTCAACTGAGAATCGAGCTCACAATACTTTTGTGCAGCTAAGGGTTGTTCTTATGCCGTCTGATCCCCCCCCCCCCATTTTTATTGAGTAAGGCCTTTTGTTGTTTTGTAAGAATTCATATTGTATGTCAGAAAAAATGCTCTGGTTAGTTTCAACTTTAAACTTAGAATACTTTCCCGCCTGTTCAATATGAACTGTGCTGCATGAACAAGAAATCCATTCAATTGTCAATAGAACAAGATATGGTCTCTTACTGTATACTGTATCACTTGCAGGTAATATTAAATGTGTTTCCTTGATGTGGTGTTAAGTTGTATCTGTCTTATCATGTTGCGATTACAGACTCCATGTAGTATTTAACGATTTATTTGGTATTTGCCAGTATGAATGTGTGAATTGGACGTTCTCCCCATCTGGTGTTACTAATAGAAATTCTTGAGCATCGATCCTTCATTTTTTGATGCCCGGATATAAACAACTTAACTATTCTTCCGCACAACATGAATAATCTCAAGGGTTATAAAATCTTCTTCTGAATTTTTTTTAAACTGGTCATTTTCTGTAAGATATTGCTAAATTGGGTTCAGCAAATGAATTGTTAGGTCAGGTTTGGTGTGGACTGTTTTGACAAACATTATTGAAACACCTTTCTGTAAATAGGGATTTCCCCTACTTGTCCTGTTTATTGTCTTTTAGTTGTGTTCAAGGTTTCGATTTTGGTTCTGATTGCAAACTTGCTGGATGCAGGAGGGAGCTGATGCGATGTTATGCACACCAGATGAGAACTTAGATTGATTTTTTGGAGTCTGCCTGACTATTTTTTGGCATCGTCATCTACAAGCTGGGTACTGTAAATACAAAACATTATGCATTTTTTAGTTTCTCATCCCAAATTCTGTTCATCGCATGATTGATAATGATGAGAACGAAGCTCTGCATAATTGTGGATCATTGCACATCTTGTATATCTTCTCAATTGAGCAATTTTGTTGTGTTTCTGGTCATTTCTTTTATGATTCTTCCCCACCAAAGAATCTCAACCAAGGGTAAATTTTGATTTTCTTACACTGTTGCAAACTTGCAATCGGACGGAGTGATATTGGGATTATTACTCCCAGATATCTCATTCTTGTTTGTGTTGATTGCCGAGGTTATCAAATAGTCTTGCATCTGTAAGGGGGGATGCTGTTCAATCTTTTTTATTTACATTTTTTTCAATTTGAGAGTTCAAGTTTCTGTTCTACCTATAATTAAGAAAAAAACATCAAATCTTGTAATTCGGATTAAGATGTTTAATATAATGACATTTTTTTACACTGCATGTAGGTTTTTTGTAGTTTTGAATTTTACATGATTGGTTATACATAATTTATTTTATTCATGTAAAATATATTTATTATTAATAAATATTTTTTTTATTTTTAATATTCACTTGTATTTCATAATGAATTTAATCTTTGATTAATAAATAAAAAAAGATAAAAATTATAGGATAAAAATATTTTAATGTTTTTAGCTAGTGTTTTATTATAATTAGGTATTAATTATAGTTGTTGAAACTGATATATATTATATATATATATATTTTTTTT
>Ga0325402_1004918_pt1 | contig 12424 bp, 6 predicted proteins | sample PopdelMetagenome_22_FD_207212 | JGI IMG/M metagenome (GOLD analysis project Ga0325402, IMG submission 207212) | Populus deltoides microbial communities from Bellville, Georgia, United States - Xylem-PdKOR-R3 | ecosystem: Host-associated > Plants > Phyllosphere > Stem > Wood/Secondary xylem... | reverse complement strand
TAAAAAAAATGAATCTCATATCACTACTCGATACCGATTCAAAGTAAATAAACTTATCAACTAAAATCTCAATAAAAATAACTAATTGTATCAATTAACACTTAAATTATAAAATGTTAATAAAAACATATAAACCGAGATTAAATCAAAATTCCTAATAAAATTTATTGGATAACATTGTATTAAAATAAAGAAAACAAGCTTTTCTTTTTTGATAATGTTATTCTATCTCCATTGCTTTTTCTTTTTTGGATAATCATCAATAATTTTATTGAAAAGCACTAATTAGCTATTTAGTAAATAACTAAACAATCCTTTTGATCATTGACCTAGGTATCCCTACATTCTTTTTAAAGAGTTGAACTAGTCTCATTCGGATTTTGTGATTACCTTTCCTAACAAAATGTATTTTCTAGAGATCAAACTTGTATTCTTATCCTTACAATAATATAATGCTATCTTAACCGTTATATTAACACTTCGTTGGTAAATGACTAAACAACTTATTCTCTCTATATTGTTTATTGTAAAGTCTAATATTACTTCTTGTATCTCAAAAAATATAGTTTTCGTGATTTATTGTATTATTGTTTTTTAAAAAATTGTAATATCCACCAGATGTAATTGTAAGTTTACAAGAAGAAAGTAATTCTTTTAATCGATTTTATTTTAAAAATAAATAAATTCATAAATATTTAGACATAGGCTTTCGTTTTCTTGTGTAGTCATCCTTCTTTTTCTTTGAAGAGAAAAATACATGAATAATTGATATTTTAAAGATTGAAATTAATTTGAAGATTTAATTGAAGTTAATAAAACATACCACGCAAGGTATGTTTAGTTGATAATAATAAAACAAAAAATTACATGCAGAATAATAATATTGTTCAAGATTTTTTTTATAACATCAGTTTGCCAGTAGTTTTCAAAACATAATTTTAAATGTGTTTGGAATTGCAGTAATTTTTATGGTTGTCGTTTGAGAAACAATAAATTTTAAAAAATTATTTTTAGTTGTAGTTAATTTGATTAAAATATTTTATTTCATTAAAACTATTATTGAATTTGTTGTTTAACAAAAAAACATGTCAAAGATATTTGATTAAAATTGTGGTTGGAATTAATATTGTTAATAAAATGGCCAAAAGAACAAATATTAATTTTTTTATTTTGCAAATTCATTAATGTGTATTGAATTATGAATACATTGTAAAACAATCATATAAATTACAATACTAGTTTTATTGTCCCATTAAATTTGCTACAATCTCATCATGAATATAATCATACGTGAAAGTTTTTGGTTTTCATGGGCTTGTGAATGTGGAACCACATCGGTTAAAATATCCTCAAAAAAAAAATTGAGATGAAGATCAAATTTTATAAATACCACATTTTACTGCGACTTCCTTCTAATATATTTATGTAGTGCCATGAATGTCACTACAATTTGAACTTGTGTTTTGTAAGGAAATGTAGGCATATTTTGCAAAATTCTCCACCTTTTCTTCCACACTCCAAATATACATTCTATTACACAATGTATTGAAGAATAAACACGATTGGATATTTTTTGGAATGTTGAAATCTCTCATAAACTTCTCTATTTGAAATACTTAATGCTAATGTATAAAGAAACATGCCAACTTTCTCAATAAAACTCATCCATCTTGATGTTTTTAACCCTTACTGGGTAGACTTTGAAATGTTATTGCATTAATCCCAAATATATTAACATAATATTTTCAATTCATATGTATAATTTCATTCAATCATCGCATTCATATGTTGCAAGAAACCATACAAGGTTATTTATAAATGCAATTATTATAGTATATAGTAAGAGCTCCAACTGTGTATAATACTAATTTACGACGATTAAACTCTCACAGCCAAAATAACTCACCATCACCTTCTTCATCAACATCATTTTTTTTTTGTCGTTGTCATTATCAACATCATGTGTGTTGTCATCATCACAACCACCATCATTATTACCGTCGCCATCACCACCACACTTAACATAATCAATAGCACAATTCATTACATTATCATAATTCTAATCAAATAGATCATTAGACCATCGTGCGTATATATTTACAATGGAAAATAATTTATTTTATCAAATGAACTTTGATGTAAAAATAATTTATTTACACCTACCACAATTCCACATTATATAAAGGACATTTGATGCAAGTAAAATATAATGAAGGAACAAACACACACATACACACTCATATATTTAATAACAAAAAAGGAAACTCAAAATTTCATTCTTAAACATCTCAATTGTTTAATGATGTCTAAAGTAGAAAAACACATTGCTAATACTTCAGTGTACAAAAATTGATGCATTGTTAGTATCTATGTTCAGAACATTTGATAATGTAAATATATGATGTTTAAAGATTCAACATTCAACTTTTAGAATTATGTTGTTAATTCCACTCCTAGGGGAATTTTGGTAATAGAAAAAGTTATATAATTCAACTAACATAGATGTTTTTATCCTTTTAGAAATAGTAAATGTTCCGGATCAAATGATCTTTACCATCTCATATGTCAATTTAATCCACCATAAAATACAGAGGAAGAGGAGCATGATTCTTCTAGTAAAGCAAACGATTAGGTATACATAGATTCTTATATTAGCGTTAAGCAACATTGAACTTTACCAATTAAATTGTCGCATCATTCCAAACACAATATTGACTTACACAACATAACTTTAAGACATAACTTTGACCAGCAATGAACAAAAAAAGTTATGCAATGTAATGAATGTGATGCCAATTATAACTCAAAAAACTAAAGTGCTACTTACTTGTTTCTGTATCTCAAAACGGAATGCTGCATAAAAAACATCATACTATGATCTCAATGAAAAGCTAAAAATAACATACATATTGCATCGTAAACAATAAGAAGAAAAACTACTAAAACTTCCAATGAGAAGCTAAGGGATGTTGTTAAAAATAGTTGTCAAAAGGTCTATTAACAAGCAAACAAATGTTGTGTGAAACACAAGTATAACTGCCACTAAAAATCAAGGAAATGTTTTCTAAAATTAAAAATAAACAAGCATTTAAGATTGAAACAATCAATATCTACATCTACTTGTATCAATTGCCTCAATAAGGAAAATAATTGTAAAAAAATAAAGTTTAAGGTAAACAAACCTTAGCAATATTTGTTTTCTATTTACATATTTTGGTATAATAAGATAAATATAAAAAGGAAATAACCTTATTTTTTTGAACCACAATCACCTTGATAACTTATCATTCAAACGTCAAAGAAGGCAATAACATAAGGTTGATCACAATGGTGATCAAAGATAAAATAACTAGCAAGTTCCAATACATTTCATCTAACATATAGTTTTGAATTCAAGATTGTTTAAAAACAGCATAGATTACCTGAAAACCTAAATATATAATTGTAAGAGAATGAAGTCTAAGATAAAAAAAAAAGGGCTGAAAACATATGCGATCCATGCAATTCGCAACATCACATAATTGATTCTATTCAAAATATAGTTTTTAATTGAGGGTTTTATAAGAAAAAAATTGGATTGCCTAACTAGTTAGCAATCCCTTATCTATTATTTATATTCACTATCTAGGTTGTTCTTCTTTTTATTGTACCACAATAATTAACAAGGAATAACTTTCATTCATGCAATGGCACGAAATCAAAAGTTTAAACATAACAAAGATGAAGGTGATGATTTCAGCATCAGAAATAATGATCTAACATTTGAAATGCAGAAAGTGAAAATGAGCGTAATAAATTATCAATGTTAGCTTACCAAGATCTATTAATGTAAATGACAGTGGTTTGTGAAAATAGATTAGAAAAAGGGAAAAACCAAGAACATACAGTGGAAGGATATTATGGTTATTGAAAGAAGATGAAGGTAATTTCTACCCTTCAAAAGTTTGCTCACTTATTTTTTTGTAATAATTTCCTTTTGGAAAGAACAAATAGAGGTGTGACCTCAGGATTTCAATCTTATAACACTAGAGAAGCAAAGCAATAAAGCAAATATCACCACATATCCCTCAAAGTTACAAAAGATGAGGCTGTTTGGGAGGACGATTGGGGTATTTTGGTCATTTATTGCAACAATTATTCTTTTTTTTTTACAAAAGTTATCGGTTGAGAGAGATGAATAATTGTGGTTGGAACTCAATAAAAGCAAAAATCTTCTACTTCACGTGAGTCCGTGGTTGGACCTTTAATTTTACAAGGTTCCACACTCTAAAATTATGGTTGAAATGGTAACCAAATACTTGATTTGTGTGGTCAATTCAAAACGCAGAAACTGACACAAAAACAAACAGTCCTTCAAATACAGTTTGAACATGAATTTATAATAACCTTGGTACTCCCTTATCTGTGAAATTCAGAATTTATTAGATTATTAGCCCACAATTTGTTGTGGATCAGATCAATTTTTTTAATGTAAAAAAATATTTAAGTGTTATTAACTTGTTTTCTAATAAAAAAAATTTAATCATGAACCCATAGTATAATGCATATTGGATGATATCTTTTTTAACTATTGATAATGACATATTGAATAATATCTTTTTAAAATATTAAGATGGTGATATATTGGATCGACCCGGGTTAACCTGTCAAATCTGCGACCAAGATCATAAGACATTGATAATCCTATAGAAAGTAAATCAAAATAAACTATAAAGTTTAATTCAAAATCAAACCAATATTAAAGGATAAAATTGAAAAAAATATTAAATTAAAAAAACTATCCTAGTCAACCTTAGTGAACCTGTCAAACCCGCGACTTGAGTCATGAGATTAAGATAACGTCATAAAAAAATAAAAAAAATTACAAAGTCCAGTTTTCAACTAAGATAATGTTGAAAGATAGAGTAAAAAATAATTAATTAAAAAAAGAAAAAAAGAATTTAAGTCAACTCAAGTTAACTTGTTAAACCCACATTTTGGGTCATGAGATTAGAATAATTCAAAAAAAAGTAAATTGAGAAAAAATATGAAGCTCAATTTCTAAACAACCTAATATTGAATGATAAAATTAAAAAAAAATAAATAGGAAAGAAGAAGATTGAGTTGTTGGGGGGGGTAAGATTAAAAAAGAAATATTCAATTTAAAAAAGATCCAAAAAAATAAAATGAGTTAACTTGGACACACCTGCCAAACCAGTAATCCGAGTTATAGGATTAGGATAACATACAAAAAGCAAATCGAAAAAAAATATGAAGCCCAATTAAACAAACATTCAATTAAAAAAAATATATAAACAAAGTCAACCTACTAAACTCGCTACTTAGACTATCAGATCGGAACAAATTTATTGAATGCAGATAAAAAAAATCACGATGTCCAATTTTTTACCAACTCAATATTGAAAGATAAAAAAAATCAATTAGAAAAAGCGGTAAAAAAATTATATGAGTTAGTCTATTAAACCTACGACTTGTATTATGAGATCGATATAAATTAATCATAAGCAAATTTTAAAAAATTATGAAATCTTACTTCTAAGAAAATCTAATGTTGAAGATTAGAATTAATTAAAATACAAAAGGTTTTTGTTGTTAAAGTATGAAATTGAAAGGAAAAAATAAAGAAAACATAAAACTCTATTTCAGTAAAAAGTGTTTGTGATTATTATGATTATAATAATTTAGTCAGATCCTTTCATGATTTTGTTAATTTTCATTTTCGTTTTTTAAACCTAATGAATGCATACCGCGAGTTAGGAAACTTACACTTGATTTCCGCTGAAATTCACTAATTTAATTAATATCATGCTTAAATTTGGTATTTTACTCAAATGGAACTTAGGTTCAAATTCCGAAAGGGGTAATGGGTGAGGATTTCGGATCGGGAGGGCACCCACCACCACCACCCTCTATTATGCAGCCTCTGACCCATTGAGTTTCTTGTTGGGGGAAAAAAAAAAGCTTCAAAACTTGACAAGCATTAAATGGTATTTCTGAAAAGCAATCTGAAGAGCTTTAATCGTCATTTACGTAAAAGTACAAAAAAATACACTACTGTATGTAACAATAAGGCAACGGTCATGTTTGTTTCGCCATGTTCCGTGTACAGTTCCAATGAGGTACGTGAGATCTGCGGTGCCGTATTGATTCGTGCAGGCCATGCAGGAGTAAAAGACAGAACAACCCCTGTTATTTCTCGTTTTCTTTCCTTGCATTGAAACAAAGGCAAGGGAACATTTGCTCCTCGATAAAACTGTCGAAATATGCAGAATGTTGAGAGTTCCAAGGCCCGACGAATTAATTGAAGGCAGTATATATTGGACACGAATTCTTTGTGTCAATTGCTGTGCAATTTTCATTTTGCTATAATATACAGACCGGTGACCTGTGAAATATTTTTTTTTCCTTGGGAGGATTCAAAGGAATCTGAGATTTAGATGGTGTATAACACTCCCGTAAGTTACATTTTTTAGTTTAATTTTTTTTTGTGTTTTTTTTGATATTTTAATATGATAATATTAGAAATAAATTAAAAGAAAAAAAATACTCCGAGAAAAATCTCTGTCGAAACTCTCAATCAGCCATCTAATCCCGAGCCTGAGGTTATTAACTCTCATTTTCCGGTTTTGCGCTTGCACGCCGTTGGTTTTGGTTTGATTGACAAACCGACCCGACATCTAACGCTGGTATTTCCGTACAGAGGACGCGTGGAGGGTTTGCATAAGCCACTTGTGAAATGCACAACTCTCGTTCACATTCTCGAGGCCCAATAATGCAATGTTGTCCTCGAAGTTTGAAGTTTGCTGATCGATTCTCTTCTTCCTGATTTGAGCCATTGACCATGTCGAAGTTCCACACGAACAAGTGACTCAGTCTGAAAACTGCTCCTAAAGCAGAATCTATTCGGAAGAGAGGAAATTGCCTTTTCATGAGTATGGCTAAGTTTTCAATGTTACTTTTCTTTATAAATGAAGTTATCAATAGTCATCTTCCACGTTCAATCATTTGGTGCATCGAATGACCACTAGGCTGCTAATAAAGAAATATATTCAGATTCTCCCAAGTCCTAATTATCCCATCCCAGCCTTGATCATAATTTCTTGTTTTCATCATGCGAAGGTGCTCTAGTCTTTACCTCTACCCCAGCTCCCCCCATCCCTAGCACAACTTCTATTTTCTTTATTTTTTTAAGGTAATTTTTAAAAATATTTTTCAAATGAAAAGATATTTAAATAATTTTTTAGTATATTTAGATGGTTTTCATATACTAATATTAAAAATAAAACAAACTTGAAAAAAAAATTATTTTAATGTATTTTAAACAAAAAACTATATTAAAAAATATCTTACATCACAATCTCAAACATCTTTAATAGATAGAGTGAACCTCATGTGTTTAATTTACTTGACATCGAGTTGACAAACATGAAGCCTTGTCTAGCAATAGAAAAGCAAGCTCAAATACACTTTTCAAACATGTTTACAATCAAGAAATTTAATTGATGTTTTGGTTCTATTATCTATTATGAAATATCATACTATATACACGTCGCGGGGTTAATTTAACTATTCATATAAACAATGAACTAGGTTGATATATTTTGTTAATCATTTTATAACATTTTTGTCCTGTAACTTAATTGTCAAACGCGTGTCTTTAATTAGCCAAAGGTCACGGGTTCAAGCTACGTTGACAACAATATTATTTTTTATACGACAAATGACCTTTCATTTGTATTTATTTTCAAGAAAAAAAGGGAGAATATCATTCACTCAATTTTTTAATATAATATACGACACATCATCCATATGGAAAAACAACATGTTATGTTATAGCATAGTTTCTGATCACCTTAGATGACCAAACAACTAGAATGTGTGTTTTTGGACTTTAGAAGCCTATTTTTTATGTTTCACAAAAAAAATACCTCTAAAACTTCCTAGAAACTCTAATAATGACATTTTCAACATTAAACACTTTCTAATCAGTTTAAAAACTCAAAATTAAACCAAATCAAAATAAATTTATAGGTCCTGGTCTATTTTTTTTAGAACCACCTCAGTTGAACTCGCTCTCTAAGACAAACTCATTGACACCAACATGAGCTTTTTTTGTGTTTGGAATATGAGTGTCATTCAAATATTTCATCTCTCATTTTCATCCCTACATATATAGGAATTGAAACGTGATAAAAATGAAATTTTAGATCAAAATGAAAAAACCTAATCTAATGTGCATAATTTAAAACTACTATGATATTTAGACATATGAATTATTAAACCAAAAAATAGTTATGTGTTTTTTATTGGTGTTATTTTTGGTCCTTTGTTCTTTCAAATTTTTTTTACCTGCAAAATTGAATTTTATTTTGTAAAATATATCTTTAGCTGACTTTGAAATATTATATGATATATCTAATAAGCAGGAGAAAACAAATCAAAATAGATCCCAATACATTAAACCATGCCAACATAACTTAAAAGGATGAAATGAAAAAGAAATTAATTTGAATGACCGAAGGGCAAAACAATAAAAATTTCATAGACTTAAAAAGAAAAAAAATAGCTATAAATAGTGTCATGAACATGTAAATATGAGATGATGAATAAGAGGTCGAAGTATGATAAAACACTCATCTATTTTATTTTATATGTGTGCGTGTGTGTGTTGTCTACAATGCAGTAAGACCTCAAGCCTCTTCAACACACCCCAACAAGGAATAGTAATACCTTAACACATTCCAAGATAGCTTATCTTTTTTATGCCTTATAAGTTTCTCAAATACAATTAGTGTGACTCATCTATTTGGGTGTAGTTAGCTTATGCAGATCTAATACTTAAGGAATAATCTACTTGTGAGGCTATAAAGGAAAAACTTATACCAAAACTTAAACACACGCAAAAAAACTTGTTATCTCTTACCCTAATATGAAGGCACTCTTAATTTGTCTGCAAATCCTCACTGCAATAAGAGGATTTAAGCTACATCCCCATTCTCTAACCGAGTATTAGCTTGTAGTCTCCTTTAATTGATTCTCTGACTACCTACCCATAACAAAGTTTTAGTTCCTAGTGTTTGAGGTTCCTTTATCTATTTCACAATCTCTTCGTGCTCTCATTTAAAGAGCCTATTAACCTTTGTTTCAACCATTCTAGGCCTAGATCTAGACGTTCTTAAACTCCTCAACTTAGATCTAGATGTTCCTAAGTTCCTCTGCTTATAAAAGCCTTGAACCCATATGTTGGTCTACTAAGATCAATAATTTCTTATACACCATAAGATCTCAAAGAAATGATAAGAATTTTTTAACCCTATCACGAATGCTCAGACGTATTACTAGCATGATAATTGGATACTAATGCCTTAAATATAGTCTTCATTAATCAAACATGTCCCAAGTTTCAATTTCAATTAGAACTAGATAATTTTTTGTGGTGTTTTTTTAGTAATGTGATTGCATAATTCATATCTTGAAACTTAGACAAAAAGAAAAAAAATAAACTATACTTATAAAAATGATTAAAGAAAATTGTTTTAGGACTTATATTGGCTTAACCCTCATTAATTAAAGGCTATGTGTCTTTTCACCCACACATCATAAACCAAACACGTGACATTTTCTTCTTAGATAATTTTAAATTTTAAAATGACTTAGGCTTTAGCCTTTTATTCACATGCTCTTGTTATGTCTCTTTGATTTTTTCATGTGTTATGTCATATCCACATATAGGAATATGAAGAAACAAAACCTAGGAACCAGGAACCAAACATCAATACTTAAGTCTTTAAGTCGTTTCAATCATAAATTTTTGGAAAGGCAACTAGCATGCCTAAGCTTAACAACTTTAAACCCATGAGTGTGATGTTAGGCTTAAATAAGCCCCATATCTTTGCACACAAACTTGAGGTTGAGGATTCTACTGAATGAGTCCAAGAACACTCCTCACTCGACCTCAAGTTAGATCCTGCATGAGATCCCTTTCTAAGAAGTTCGTTTAGCCTATCGATATGATCTTCTAAATGATCCATTTTAGATGAGTCCCTTAAAGTCGAGTTTAGTATCTTTATGCTCATAGATCATCCTGCCTAAGAACTCTAACCCCCTGCATAATTCTAAGTCCTTGCATAACTACCATTTTTTGTTAGATGCTTAAGGACCCCACCAAAGTGGGGCCTATTTGACGACTTTAAGGCACGTTTTGCCCAAATCTCATCCACCAATCACATATTTTTATACGTAATATCGTAAACTTTCAAGATTAAGAAAATTATCTTACATAATTATTCCTAGAATAAAGCATAAAATCTTTTCATTATTTACCCTTATTCCCATGCAGGGAGGTGAAGGAAGATGTGTACATAAACCTCAGAAGAAGAGTATTAAAGAAGGGTCATTTTTCTAATGGCTACATTGATTATATATTGTTCCCTCGTGTATTTCTCTTATAAATGAGTATTAATTTAAGTATTGGAGAGTTCTACTCCACAAATGATGGGTCTAAATTTAACGAACCCAAAACCCAAAAAAAAAAAACCCAAGCTTAGGCATGGTAGTTTGAGCCCATGCCGAGCAAACACCCAACATGCTGAACCTGACACTCCTAGCCTTGTTGGGCACGTTATCTAGCTAGTGTTGGGCATGCACCTCAACTCCCATGTAAACTTGGGTTACCACGTTTGAGCTCAATATGATTGGGTTCAGACAGCACATTTAGACCCGTTTTTCACCTTAAGCACCTTGGCTGAGCCTAATACTCTCTTGAGAATTTTTTTCACAACCCCAGGCGGGTCTTTTAATATTTTATATTGATTCAATACATATTATTTTGAGTAGAATACAGCTCAAAATATCACAAAGATAAAATTATATTTCAGCCCCTCCTCTCCATAAAATGACAAAACTCATGGGTTATAAATTCACCGTGAATCCTTCAAACTTAAGGTTTACAATCTCTTCATTCTAAACACTTTCAGGATATATATTTTTGAAGTCTATCTCTTTAAAATATCATTATATTTTTTCTCTTTACAAAGTTATTAGCTTATGCATCGAAGTGTTCTTATATCCATTAAAATAAGCTTTTTGCAAGTACCAATTATATTGACGTACCATGCATCATTTGCTATCAACTTCCAACCACATAGACTTTTCATTTCAAGTCATCAAACATCTTAGCTGAAAAAAATAAATTAAATTGCTTGTACTTAAAAATTAATCAATTATCAAACACATTAATCTTATTTTTAAACATATGAATTATGACACTAAAAAAAAACTTATTTTGCAAGTATTTCGTTCCCAAATATTTCCAATTATCATTGCTGCTATGCTTATCCATCAGCACCAGTAAAAGACTTATTTTTTAATGCGTTCTCACTCAAGACCCGAGCGGGCTAGTGTCAGACTTTGTTATGTAGATTTCAAACCTATCAACCTGCCAGAAAGGACCTATTAATCTTTTGAAGCCCGAAACAGAGGCTTCATCACTGTCCATTGTAGGTAATGATCAATTCGTGCTTGTATGAGAAAGAGTCATAAAAAGACTCATTTTCTTCCAAATAAACCTTCAATCTGTTTCATTTCAAACAAAGAAAATGGAAGTATCCCTTATCATTATAATTACCGAGAAGTCAACCTGTACCTTCACTTTGGATAATTCTAGCTCTAGCCTCATACATGAGTGGCCATTTGCCTTCAGAAGCGAATCATAGAGCTAATTAATTGATCATTTTCAATATGACTAACCATCGGAAAAAACTAGAATACAAACAACAGGAATAATAGTAAATAACAATGATGAGAAGCATTTTTGTCATCTTGGAAAATCAATTAGCTAGGATAGGGGCACGAGACCTCTATTGATTATGGACAAGAGTGAAGAACCCAGCTGCATGCACAAATGCCCCTAACGGGGAATGCCAGTGCTCGTTGATCAGATCGATAATGCCAAAACAACCTTTGAAAATGTTATTACTAATAATAATGTCTGCATATTCTTGTATTCGCTAAGGTCATATACATCAGCCAAAAAGGGGCCTTTTAAGTAATGTTAAGTTGCATTATTTTATTCAGGGTATGAATTCTGATCAAGTAACACGAATATGTTTTCCATACTCCTCATGGCCTGCCTCATAGTAAATTTATCTCATAGGTGTTATAAGAATGATTTCGGTATACAAGCCATCGTCTTTCTAATATAAAACTACTTCAGATTTCATAAATTGAATAATTTATTAGACGCAAAACTTCCAAGTCTAGGAACAGTGGAAAAGGGAAGAAGCAAAAGAAAAGGGGGCCTGCCAGCCTACCCCCATTGAAATTGTGAGCTAACCCAAAATTCCAGAGCCTGAGGCACAGGGGATGGGACCCAGCTTAGCAATTTTTTCAGGGAGAGGGAGAGGGAGAGGGAGAGGGAGAGGGA
>Ga0325402_1004911_pt1 | contig 12432 bp, 5 predicted proteins | sample PopdelMetagenome_22_FD_207212 | JGI IMG/M metagenome (GOLD analysis project Ga0325402, IMG submission 207212) | Populus deltoides microbial communities from Bellville, Georgia, United States - Xylem-PdKOR-R3 | ecosystem: Host-associated > Plants > Phyllosphere > Stem > Wood/Secondary xylem... | reverse complement strand
AACAACTTTAAGCAATTAAAAAATTATTTCAAACATCTAATAAAAGAAAATAACCAAGCATATTTTTTATAATTTATTTTATTATATTTAATTACATATAACTATATAAACTCTACATGAGTTAATGTAATACACATCAAATTATCGAATAATTACTTTCTCTACTATTTTAATTTTCTTCTAAAATACCCTTAATATTTTTATAATGCCTCCATCATCCATAGTAAGAAAATTTTACAATATTAAAGAAGTTTAGAATTTTAAAAAAGGTTTTTGTAATATCTTTAAAACTTTAGATAGTTTCGTTAATTTAAGAACTCATAATTATTATATAATAGGATTCTAATATAGGATGTTGTAATCATTGCAGTTACTCATGTATCTATCAAAATATGATTTTAATATAGGATGTTGTAATTATTACAGTTACTGCAGTGTTCTGCTGTCTCTATATAAATAGGAAAGTTGGCTAAGGCACAACCTAACACATTCCATTATTCTCAACTTGGTATTAGAGCCACAAAATCCTAAAATAAATTAAACCTACTTTTCTCACAGCCTCCCTTCTTCAATGGAACAGCCGCCACATACATCTTCAAATTCTGCAACACCAGCAATCCAGCAATCCAGCTTTATTCTTCTCCGACAGTGCAGCCCTCTTCTCTTGCAGTGCCTCCTCTGCTTTCCTCTGCTACGTCACCGCCTGGATTCTCCTCTGCCATGGCTGGTGAACGCCTCCTCTTGCAGCCCACGTCTGTTACCTCTGTTGCCTCTACTGCCGCAAGCATTATCTCCCTTTCTCACACTCATCAAGTCATCTCCCTCAAATTAACAAACACCAATTATTTATATTGGCGTATGCAGATGCTGCCTTATCTCCTAGGCCAAGGAGTTTTTGGTTTTGTTGATGGCTCCAACACATCTCCATCAACACATGTTCTTGCCCATGATGGTATCTCTCTTCAGGTAAATCTGCTTTTTCAAATCTGGAAACAATAGGACCAACTCATTCTAAGTGCTCTTCTTTCCTCCTTATCTATGGAAGTTTTGCATCTTGTTGTTGGCTGTCAAAGTTCTTGTTCAGCTTGGGGCACTCTTGAGCGAGCTCTCGCTTCCACTTCCAACTCTTGTATTATGCAACTTCACGGCTCTCTTTAGGATCTTCGACAGGGTGATGAATCAGTAACTCAATTTATGCAAAAAAGCGAAGGCCTTATTTGATGAATTGGCCGCTGCTAGTCGGCCAGTTTCGCTTGAAGATTTCAATTTATATGTGTTTCGTGGTCTTCGGGGAGAGTTTAAAGACTTAGTTACCAGTCTTATTACCAAGGCTGAACCTTTATCATATGCAGATCTTCACAACCATCTCCTCACACATGAATTTATTCACAAATCTTCTGCTGCCATACATGCTCCTCTGCTGCCCACACCCAGCATTCCATCTTCTGCTCTTGTTGCACAGCGCCAGACTTTTGGCAATTCTGGCTACAGTAGGGGCCGCTTCAACGGTGGCTGGCTTCCCAACCAGTCCAATAGCAGAGGCAACCGATTTGCTGGCTCCAGACCTGATCACCGTAGCTTCCAAAACTCCTTCTTTGGTGACAATAGGCAAGGCTCTTGGCAGCGCAATAGGGGGCAGAATCCACGCTGCCAACTGTGTCAGAATTTCAGCCATACAGCTCCCCATTGCCCTCAATTCCAGCAGTGAGGTTATAGCCGCCAACCTGGTGCAGCGCAATCTCTCCTCAACCGATTCTGTTGATTGGTTTTCGGATACCGGTGCCAATCAACACATCACACCTGATCTTGCCACCTTGACCGCTTCAGAACCATATCTTGGTAATGATAATTTGCATGTTGGTGATGGTAAGGGCCTTCCTATATCTCATCTTGGTCATACAAAAATATATACACCACATCATTCTTTCACCTTATCTAATGTTTTTCATGTTCCTGCAATCACGAAACCTCTGCTCTCTGTTCAGAAATTTTATCTTTATAATAATGTTTATTTTGAATTTCACCCTCGTGTGTTTTATGTCAAGGATTTCAACACCCATGAAGTCCTTCTCTCAGGTCAGAGTAAAGATGGTCTCTATGCCTTGACCAAGTCTTCCGTCACATCAGTTCCTCAAGCCTATTGGTCTCCCTGCACTTCTGGCTCTACCGATTTATGGCATCGTCGACTAGGTCATCCTACTTCACGTATTTTTCAATTGTTAATCTCGAAAAATAAGATCATTTGTAACAACAAACGTCTTAATTTTCAATGTCAAAGTTGTTCTTTAGGAAAATCATCGTGTTTGTCTTTAGGACCTACAGGTCACAAAACTTCTGCTCCACTTGAATTAATTTTTAGTGATGTATGGGGCCCTGCTCCTCTTTTTTCTTCAGATGGCTATCGTTATTTTGTTATCTTTGTTGATGCTTATACTAAATATGTATGGTATTATCCTCACGTTGCCAAGTCTGATGTTTACTCTGTTTTTCATCAATTTCAGACTCTTGTCGAAAGTCAATTTTCATTAAAAATAAAATTTGTTCAAACTGATTGGGGCGGTGAATACCAAAAACTATCCATATTTTTTCAGACCATTGGTATTCATCATCGTCTGATTTGCCCCCACACTCATGAACAAAATGGAACAGTAGAGCGTCGTCATAGGCATATTGTGGAAATAGGTCTTACTCTTTTAGGGCAATGTAAAGCACCTTTTCAATTCTGGAATTATGCTTTTGAAACCTCTGTTTATCTTATAAATCGCATACCTACTCCTATTCTTGCCAATCGCTCTCCGTTTGATTGTTTATTTCAACGGTCTCTTGATTATTATTTTTTTCGTACCTTTGAGTGTCTCTTTTTTTCTTTTCTGCGTCCATATAATAATCATAAATTGGATTTTCGTTCCTCTCCATGTGTGTTTTTTGGATATAGTTCCTCGCATCTTGGTTATCGATGTCTTGACATTGCATCTCACCGTATTTATATTTCTCGTCATGTCCGCTTCCATGAACATGTGTTTCCATTTGATAATTTTGAACAGATTGCAAAGGTCTCTACCACAACCCCAACCCCACCCGCTACTGTCACCCTCCCAAATTTGTTAAACCACCCACCGCCACCCACTTTCATTAGTCACCCAAACAGCCCACAATACTCCGTTTTGCCACTCCAAGCAGCCACCCGACCACAGCCTCCACCCATCCCTTGGCCATTATCCCATGCTTGTTTATCTAACCCTTATGATGCAGGTTCAGATCATCAATTGGTCTCATCTCCTCATGGTCTTGGGGCACTTTCAAGTCCCTCCTCTGCTTCGCCCTCCCTGGCCAGCACTCCTGCAGCTTTAGTCTCTACTTCCAGCCCCTCCTTTGCTGACAGTCCTGTGGTTGAGCTGCCACAGGTCTCCTCGCTACAACCGTCTTCCCCTGCGTCTCCACCAGCACACAGCAGACATCCTATGAATCTTAGACCGCGGCAGCCGAAGACAGCTAATCTGGTTGCTTCCGCTGTCGCTACTTCTACCTCCACATGGGTATTATATTCTCCCTTTTCTGAGCCTGTTGCATTCTCTGATGCTGACCGGTATGCAGTTTGGCATAATGCTATGTGTGATGAGATCGCCGCTTTACGTGAAAATCGCACTTGGTCTTTGGTTCCATTCTAACCTTTGATGAACGTTGTTGGCAGTAGATGGGTATATCGGATCAAACGTTGTGTTGATGGTAGTATTAAGCGTTATAAAGCGCGCCTTGTTGTTAGAGGTTTTACCCAGTAAGAAGGTATTGATTATTCTGAAACCTTCAGTCCAGTTATTAAGCAGGCCATTGTTCGATTGGTTTTCTCTATCTCGGTTTCGCGAAATTGGAAGATTTGTCAACTTGATATTCATAATGCCTTCCTCAATGGTGTTCTTACTGAAGAGGTCTACATGAAACAGCCTCCAGGTTTCGTTAACTCTTCTCTTCCATCTCAAGTGTGCAAATTGCACAAATCATTGTATGGTTTGAAACAGGCACCGAGAGCATGGTACACTCGTCTAAGTGATTTTTTGCTCTCCATCGGTTTCCGAGCTTCCAAGGTTGACACCTCCTTGTTTATCTTATCTGATGGTACTAATATCTTTTATCTCCTAGTATATGTTGATGATATTCTGCTCACGGGTAGCAATTCTGCTATGCTCCATCACCTTATACAGTTACTCAACTCTGAGTTCAAGCTTCGTGACTTAGGTGTCGTTCACTACTTTCTGGGTATTGAAGTTCAGTCTACCGGTATGGGTTTAATGTTGCGTCAACATAAATATATTCTTGACATCCTCACCCGAGCTGGTATGACTTCCTACAAACCAGTTGATACTCTAGTCTCCCCTTCAAAAATCATTTTATTACCGGATCATTCATTCTCTGATCTTACACAATTTTGTCAAATCGTGAGTGCTCTTCAATATCTTACCTTCACCCGTCCAGATATATGCTTTGCTGTTAACAGAGTCTGTCAGTTTATGCATGCTCCTACAGATTCTCATTGGGCCGTTGTCAAACGTATTTTACGCTATTTTAAAGGTACAACATCTTATGGTTTCCATATCACTCGAGGCTCCTCTTTTGCTCTACATGGCTTTACAGATGCAGATTGGGCTGGTAGTATTGATGATTGCAAGTCTACGGGCGGTTATCTTGTCTTCTTTGGTCAAACGCTGATTTCTTGGAAATCCGGCAAGCAACGCACTGTTGCTCGCTCCTCTACTGAGGCTGAGTATAAAGCCCTTGCTGATGGTACCGCTGAAGTGATTTGGCTTCAATACTTGTTAACAAATTTGCAGGTTCCCTCAGTCTCTACCCCTACCATTTGGTGTGATAATCTTGGTGCTACCTATCTCTCAGCAAATCCTATCTTTCATGCTCGTACTAAGCATGTTGAAGTGGATTATCACTTTGTCCGTGATCGTGTTGCCAAGAAAGAAATTTAGATTCGTTTTGTTCCCTCTTGGGATCAACTTGCCGATGTCTTCACTAAACCGCTTCCTGTTGCATCCTTTACTGCTTTTCGATTCAAGCTTCGGGTTGATCCCCCACCCTCAGCTTGAGGGGGCATATTATAGAATAGTATTCTAATATAGGATGTTATAATCATTGCAGTTACTCATGTATCTATCAAAATAGGATTCTAATATAGGATGTTGTAATCATTACAGTTACTGCAGTGTTCTGCTGCCTCTATATAAATAGGAAAGTTGGCTAAGGCACAACCCAACACATTCCATTATTCTCAACTATAACCATCAATTATAGGTTATCTATTCAATGAACCATTAAGCATATGTTTTATTTTTTAAAAAAAATTACTTGAATAAAATGCTAAATTATAACAACCCCTATTAAATATCTTAGAATTATATAAATTATCCAAAACACTAAAAAAAGTGATGGTTGTGCACCACCACCATCAACGTCGGCACATTTGACACGCCTGTCTAGTGCCAGATGAACTAGGCTAGATTGCCACTAGTGACAGAGACAACAACCATGGCTACTACCTCCCCTTCGCCATAATAGTGCCAATGTGTTTGATGTTGTTGTTGTCCAGTACAGGTTGCCTCGTGTTAGAGGAGTCGACCTAGTCACCCAACATTAGGTTGCTGCCTCGAGTTGGAGGTGGTGTAGTGCGAGGGTAGCCCCTCGAGCTATGCAAAACCCATGAAAGCAATGCTGCCACTGTTAAGGTGGCCACTAGCACAAAGGCAATCCCTCACAATGTAGCAAACCTAGCGGCAACAAAGACTGCCTCTGTTTAGATTTTCACCAGCGGTGAGCAATAGATCCATTTAAATTGTGTTTTCATTGACAAGGGGCTAAAAGAGCTAAGAAGTGCCTATGCATTGTATTTTCATTGGTTGTGCATGCAATACATGGTGACTTTTTAATGCATAGATCACGCATGTAGTACATGGATGACAAAAAGGTTGCGCATGTATTATATGCACAACCAATATACAAGCATATAATACAAGCACATCTTAATAGTTTGTGCATGGGCTACACGCGTGACTTCCCTAACTATGCTAGATTGTGAAACATTTTTCCAAGTATGCTAGTTTGAAAAATACTTTTGTCTATTATGCTAATATGGGAAAAAAAAACTCATTTATTCATGATTTTTGCTAGCACATTTAGTCCCCCCAAATTGTTTTATAAAAAATACACCTTAATAAAAAAATCCAAATAATAATAATAAAAATAAAATTTGAAAACAAAAAATATATTATTTTCGAGACATGAGATAAGTCTTTGAGATGCAACATATCAAAAAGTCAAAAGAATAGAAGAATTAATTAAGTTTAAGGACTCAATTAATCTTCTAGTAGGTGTGATTGACTTAATAAAAGACTTAATTCAAGCAAAAAAAAAGTTTGGAAGTCAATTTTGTAAAAATAAAAAGAATTAATTCTAGTTAATCTGCAATAATTTGAAGAAAAAAAAGACCTAATTGAAACTTTAAGAAGCCAATTTAGTGCAATCAGGAGCTTAATTGAAAGAAGTTTAAAGTTTAAAGTTTAATTAAGGACTTATATCCCAAACTTCAAAATCAAGAACCAAAGTGCAAAAGGCATGGAAATCCAGAGACTAAAATTGATCAAACCGAGGTCAATTTAAGAAAAATTGAAAGTTTGATGACAAATAGAGGCCAGATTGCATAATTTGAAAACCAAGGACTAATTTGTAAAGGACGCACAAATCAAATGATCTCAATCAATGTTTTGAGGGATGCAATTGCAAAGAGTAAGAAGTTTTCCAGATAATTAAGGATGAATATGCTAAAATTGAAAGAACATGTACTAGAGTGAAATTTACTAAAAAAGTCCTATTTAAGAACACTAGTTTTTAGGGTTTAGAAAAATGATGTGTCGTTCAAACTTTAATCAAGAGAATAAGAGACACATTGTTTAGTCATTGTTTCTTCTTTTTTTTCAATCAAAAAGCTGACCGAGAAGGCAATTTCAGATGAATAAATGTGACTTCTCTAACCACTTTAAGGGCTTTAATTGGCACCAATCCATTCCTATATAAGGATCAACTATTCTCATCAAATGTTTATATCTCATTTAGCTTGATGTACTTGCCAACAATTTATCTCAAGTTAGATTGGTAGTTCTAAACCTCCAAATCAAGTATGGTTTGTTCTCAATGGTAGATCTACATCCCCTCTAAAAGATTCAGGTCCATCAATCGTACGTTTATGTCTCAATCTCCACAGTAATCTTAACTGTTAGAGAATAATATAAATCTTGTATTGGAATCTCACCTAACAACTTAAGCTTCTAGGTTGAATCGGTTTTTTGACATGGTATCAAAGCCTTGATGTCCAAGTGATTATAAGTTTAAATCTCAGCATCCTCATTTATTTGATAAAAATTAAACATAAGATAACGTGGACCTCTGCAAGTTTCAAGCCGAAATGGATTAACTTGAGAGGGTATGTTAGAGAACAATATAAATCATATCTTGAGACCTCACCTAACAACTTAAGTTTTTTGGTTGAATTGGTTCTTTGACATCAATAAAGTACCCAACCTAATCAGTTATGACTAAAGAACAAATTTACTCATGAAAGAAAAGACTTTAATGCTGCTCTCTTATGATTGGATTTAGTTTACAAGAAGACAGGAAATAACCATGCACCATCATTTTCAGGAGGAAGGTTTTGGAAGAGAAAGAATAAGAATCTTTTACAAACCTTTTAGAAAGACCACCAAGGTTTTGTAACTTTCTATTTTGGTTTGCTTATAAAAGGCAGGTGATCTTGACCTAAAAAAAGGGAGGAGATAGCATAAAATCATAAAGAAAATAAAGAGGAAAGACATAGAGAAAATCAAAAGAATTTTTTGAGTTATTGAGAGAAAAATCTAAAGAAATAGTGTTCAGGGAAAGGGAAAGGCAAACAAAATTAAGGATCAAAAGAGCTGGAAACAAAGGTAGATGAAGCAAGAAAATACAAGAAAAAGAGGGAAAGGGATGAAAATAGCATTGCTTCTACGAGGTATACAACAACCTTTGTTGAGAGGGTAACTCAATGGGCACTCCTCTTTTTTTATTTTATTTAAACAAAAAACTATTGTTTGATTACTTATTGTTCACACATTAATGCTTTGGTTGTTAATGTGTTTGATAACAATTAAGTTTACATGTATTTATTATATTTAAACTAATATACATAGCTTGTTGTTATAGAGTTGTAACTTGATGTTATTAGTGTTGTTCAAAAAGTCAGTAACATGTTTTGGTGTCTAGTTTAGCTATTAAATTTATTTTGATTCCTTTTGTTTCTAAACAAAATACGACTATGTGTTGTTCTTGATGAAATGTTGAGTTGATGAAGCTAATTTCATGATAATGTCTGTCAAGAATAGATGTTAGAATTAATAAAATAATATTTGTAGTTAATGATATCCCTCTTGGATTTTTCTGTTATTTATATGGAAGAATATTTGTTTTTGTTTCCATTTGCTTCCTTTTAAGTTCTTAAGATTTTTGGTAGGTCAGTACAAGCATGTTTTAAATAGTTTTGACTTGATTTTGGGTTTTTTAGATCAGTTTCTAAGTTTAAGCCTTTTCTAAGTAGTTTCTTGGTTTTTTTTTTGGTTGAATGTAGTAATGGTTTGTCTTGTTATTTTCGATCGAAGCTTAGACTCATAGATTATTGTTCTATACCATTAATTTGTCATTTATTTTTTATTTTGAATCAATCGATCTTTGACAACTTCGAACACCTAGGTTAAGGTTAGAAGTTGTTGGGTTCAATTCATGAAATCTACAACATGTCTTTCCATTTAGATATATTTTGTTCTAATATTTCATGCTCTATCTCTTCATGCCTTTCGATCGATGAAATTTGATCTGTATCATTGATTTAGCTTCTAGTTCATTGCATGATCTTCATGTTTTTCATATGTTTCAAACTTCTTTTGCCTTTTCATGGATTACTACTTGGATGGAAAAGTTTTATATAAAAGGTCATTTGATGGGGCTCTCTTGAGATGTCTGAATGAAAAATAAGCAAAGTAAACACTACATGAAATACATGAGGGAATGTTGCTACACATATAAACGAACACATGATGACTAGACAAATATAGAGAGCTAGGTATTTTTGGATGACCATAAAGAGGAATTGCATAGATTACATAAGGAAGTGTCACAAGTGTCAAGTACATGGAGATAAAATGAATACACCACCATTTTCTCTATTCAATAGGTGTCATATTGGTCATTCACAATGTGAGTGATAGATGTTATTGAGCTCATTAATTCAAAAGTCAATAATGGACATAAAGTTATCTTAGTAGCAATTGACTACTTTACTAAATGGATTAAAACTTATTCATATGCACATGTGACCCAGAAGGTTGTTAGATGATTTATTAAGAAAGAGCTGATTTGTCAATATAGGCTACTTAAAAGAATAGTGACAGATAATGCTCAAAACTTTAATGAAAAACAATCAATAAACTATGTGTTAAATGAAAGATCAAATATTCAAATTCATCTCCGTATAGGCCAAAGATGAATGGAATTGTAGAAGCCGCCAAAAAAAAATATAAAGAAGATTGTTCAAAATAAGATGGTCACTTATAAAGATTGGTATGAATGGCTCCCTCATACTCTTCAAGCTTATAGTATTTGTAATTAAGGATATCCATCTTGGATTTTTATGTGGTTTAAATGATTGAATCCTTGTTTGTATTTTTATTTGTTTTCTTTTATGTTCTTGAGAGTTTTGGTAGGTCAACATAAGTATGTTTGGAGTAGTTTTGACTTGAGTCTAGGTTTTTTATGTCAGTTTATGGGTTTAAGCATTTTTTAGGTTAAGCCTTTTTCTGGGTAGTTTCTAAGTTTTTTTATGGGTTTAGGTTGAATGTTCATAGCTATCACTTTTTATTTTTTATAAACTGTAGTTTTGGTCCATCTTGTGTGCTTCGATCAAAGCTTTGACTTATAAATAATTATTCTCTGCTATTAATGTGTCCATTTATTATTTATTTTGAATCAATTGATCTTTGACAACCTTGAACACCTGGGTTAGGGTTAAAAGCTGCTGGGTTCGATTCATGAAATCTACAACATGTTTTTCAATTTGGATATATCATCTATACTATATCTCTCTCTTTATCTTTTGATATGCATCGTTGATTTATTTTACTGGTTCGTTGCTTATTATTTGTGTTCTTCGTCGGTTTCAAACTTTTTTTTTCTTTTTAATCTTCATAAATTACATTTTGATTGTAAATTCTGTTTATGAGCTTTAGGCCCAAGCTCAGAAGCCTAGCCATGCCCCGTTAACTTTTAAGGACGTGTTTGGCATGTCCAGAATTTTTCAAAGGAAAAAATCTGATTTTTTATTCATTAAGGTATAATTGTCAAACACAATCTTTAGACAATTTTAACTCGGTAATTTTAGCTAAGGCCATGTTTGGAAAACACGTCTTACTGATTTTTTCTAGCATTGCATATGGCCAAGACTCTAAAATAAAAAAAATAAAAAAAAAAATCATGGCGTGAATTAGCATTTTTTAATTCAAGAAAATTTGTTTTTATTTTTTATTTTTGCATTTATTTTGAATTTAATAACAAGTTTATTAAAACCATAAGAACTTGACTTACATTTTTAAAACATAAAAAAATCAATTTTTTTATTGTAATACTAAGAATTATGAACTTATATGTAAGACATATTCCTGAATATTAAAAAAACACCAAAAATATTTTTGGATTTTAGACTGGTTAAACTCAACATATAAAGTTATAGTCCACTCTATTGGGATGGGCCTGTTTTGACCAATAGCAAGACCAACAATTAAAAAAACACAGCAATCCCTTAGTAATCAAACAAATAAAATACAACTTACCTTTTATAAGATATACTAGGGGTAATATTGTTCTTCCAATACACAATCAGTCCTAGGATTAGTTAAGATTTCTAGTGATTAAAATGCTAAATAGAAGATCAGTTAAGATTTTTAGTGATTAAAATACTAAGTAGAAACTCCAAACCATTTAATTGAAAAAAAAAATTCCTTATTTTTTTTTACCCACACACAAACAATACATGGATGTATTCCTCATTCTTTTCCCAAAGCAGTATACAATGTTTTCAAGGACTCATATTCCATTTCGTCTCTATTTATCAATCTTGGACATTAGAAATTGCATTCTCTCATATTCACCCTTTGATTGTTAAATTAAATTATTATTATTATTTAATCCTTTAGTTTCTAGTGAAATAATTAGTTAATCTCTTTAATTTGAAAAACCCAATGTTGAATACCTGTATTATTATACCCCCATTTTCATGTAAATTTTGTAACATTGATCCTTATTTTCCACCAACTCTTTTAATTTAACCTACAACACGGTTACTGTTTTAGGTTGGTTTACATTAAAAAAAAATATTGCAATCGCCTTCGGAAGAATAGGGAAGATGAAAAACCCATCCTAAAGTCCTATCATTCCTAATATGTATCGATCTCCATTCTTGCTCTCTATGTCAGCCAACTATTAGATGGATTAATTTATATCCATCCTTTTATTTTGCGCTCTCCATCCTCCCTACGTGTGTAAGAGACTAGATGGATGTCAATACATGCATCTTGTCATTTTACCCTTTTCATCCTTCCTTGTCCCCATCCTTCCTAAGCACAAGAGATTGAGAGAGAGTGAAGTTTCTAAACCTCCCTGACACTCCACTCCTTTGTCTAAATCAAGCTATGGAAAATCAGCTGAGAAAGCGTTGTTTATGTAAGACTGGGCTCAAACAAAGCTAATGGCATACAGCAGTGATTTTATTCAGAACTCTTACATGCGAATCCCTAATGAATTCTACTCAGAACGATTTTCAGATATTCTCACGAATTCCTACAATTTTATTCAGGTATTGCACCAAATTTCTTTCCAACATGTTTTTGATTTAAAAAAAATGAAAATGAAACAAGCACAGAACAAGATTAATTGAGTCCACCAACGGATAACACAAATCAATCTATCTATATTCAATGATGGGAGATTCCAGAATAATAAACTAGAAGCATTAATTACATGATGCTGTTCTCAAATATGTACACACAACTAGAGAGATTTGAATACCTGGACAAATGCGATCCTCTTCTTTATCTTCTTTGAAGCACAAAGTTGTTTCCAACAAGGTGTAGAGACTGAATATTGAAGGACTTGGAGCAAGAAGGATTGGAGTGACAACCATGCAGCCAAAAAGAGGTGTTTGCGTGAAGCTCACAACCTGTCCCATGCGGGAAGCAACAGTGGTTTAAGTGGCTAAACCATGAGACTAGTTTGTTCAACTACAAATTAACAGCAATTGTGAGGTCCTGGTCAACGCACTCCCTTGCCTCAAACTGTGGCCTTACATATCTACCACAC
>Ga0325402_1004908_pt1 | contig 12435 bp, 8 predicted proteins | sample PopdelMetagenome_22_FD_207212 | JGI IMG/M metagenome (GOLD analysis project Ga0325402, IMG submission 207212) | Populus deltoides microbial communities from Bellville, Georgia, United States - Xylem-PdKOR-R3 | ecosystem: Host-associated > Plants > Phyllosphere > Stem > Wood/Secondary xylem... | reverse complement strand
TATTATTATTCTTATCGTTGCTGCTGCTGCCTCTGTTTATGATTAGGGTCTTTGTGACCGAGAGATTCATGGATTTGATTTTGTAATTTCAGCAAGTTTCTCTGATCTACAAAGATGAACTCGAGTTGGAAACATATTTAACCTCTGATCTTTATGGCACCTGCAGTCAAGTCAAGTAAGTTGTGCTCTTGGCATTCTGGTAAAAGTTCATTCCTCACGGATTCAATTCATTTTTATTATGGTTTTAGGCTGCGGCATTGACATGCACGATGGTCTTTCCCCCCTTTTCTTTAGGAATTGCTCAAATCCAAAAATCAAAGGAGCAGTAGTATTTCATAATCAAGGTCCTCAGCTATTTGATTACAGTATACGACTTAATCACACATGGGCTTTCTCTGGGTTTCCTGATGTTAGAACCATAATGGATGTGAATGGACCTTATCTCAATGACTTGGAACTGGGTGTTAATATAATACCGACAATGCAATACAGCTCCAGCGCTTTTTTCACTGTATGTTTACTTATTTCTTCTCACGTTACTTTTTCTCCCTGCAGTCCACAAATATTTATTTGCTTATAACATGTGCTGGTAATTTTTTTTTGCTTTGAATGTCGTCTAGGTTTGTTATAAGTTACTTCTTATTAAATTATTTTTGCTTGTCTATGAACCAAGCGTGGCTGTTGTAGTTTGAAACATTTACGGATTTTGCTTTCAAATTTCAGCTATAGCTCCTTCCATTCATGGTTATCATGCACTGCTTTTTTTTTTTGGGAACTTGAAGAAGATTGGACAAAATTGTTCGGAAAGAATAATTGAAATTTCATACCTTACTGAAATTAGCTTTACATGTTTGAAGTTCTTTGTAAATATTTGGATTAGACATTTGGCACTATCGTTATTGTTTAGTTAGATTGTATGTTATAGTCTTGAACTCTTGATTTTGAATTTTGGAACGTCATAATTGTGGAGACAATCTTTTATGCTCAAAACTAAAAATTTCCGACTTAATTGGCTAAATATACAAGCACCTGACATTGGATATCATTTATTAATCCTGTACAGATTTTCTAGTTTATCCTTTTATGCTTTAGATTTATCCTTACAAATTGTGCGGGGAATGCCGTACACTTTTCAAAGAGTAAATTAATAAGGTTGAGCTTCCATGCTTTCTGCAGCTTCAGCAGGTAGTGGATTCATTCATAATATTTGCCTCTCAGCAAACTGAAACTGAGTCTTCAACTGAACATATAGAACTTCCATCGTCCAATTCATTCAACAAATCTTCCTCGCTCAAGTTGCCATGGACAAAATTTAGCCCTTCAGAAATTAGAATCGCTCCCTTTCCAACACGTGAATACACCGATGATCAATTTCAGTCAATTATTAAGAGGGTCATGGGAGTATTGTATGTGTTTTTACCCCTAAGGTTTCAAAGTTTTTCTATTATCTTTGTTAATTAGGATTGTTTTTTTGTTTTCCTGGACTTGCATGAGCAGGTATCTTTTGGGATTTCTCTACCCAATCTCTGGCCTTATCAGTTATTCTGTGTTCGAGAAGGTTTGGTAATGACTATGATAGTTAGCATTAAGTTTACTCTATATCTGTATGCTTTTCTTGCTTTTGTTGTATCTTTCCTTATTTTGACATTTTTAAATAGAGAAATGCGTAGCCAGTGTTAGTGTTTGTTCTCAGTGCATCCTTGATTTTTAATGTTTCAGGAACAAAAGATAAGAGAAGGTCTCTACATGATGGGCTTGAAAGACGGGATATTCCATCTTTCTTGGTTTATTACATATGCTTTGCAGGTGAACAGGTTTTCCTTATGTCTTTGGATTGAATCACCACTATTGCGTGTCCTTACTTGCTCGTTTTGAAAGATTTGGATTATAACTTGATGCAATTGATGCAATTCTCTCTAATGTGAGAAAAAAAGATATTGGATGTATGCAAATTGCGTGCATGCGTGCATGCATGTACGCATGTTTAATTTGCAATGTTTTGCTCTTCTTTTGGTTGGCAGTCCATGATTAAATGCCATGAAAGGTTCCAGTGAAGGTGGTCAACGACTTAAAGTTATGTTAACATGTTATTAGGCTCGAGTTCTACTAGAAATTAGAAATGCTTCACCCTTGGCAAAGCTGTTTAGTATTGAATAGCCTGTTTCTCATTTTTGGTAGTTTGGTACTTTGGCAGTTTGCAATTTCATCTGGGATTATTACAGCTTGCACCTTGAATAACCTTTTCAAGTACAGCGACAAGTCAGTGGTGTTTGTGTATTTTTTTTCATTTGGACTCAGTGCAATTATGCTGTCCTTTTTGATATCTACATTCTTCACACGAGCGAAAACAGCAGTGGCAGTTGGTACCCTTTCGTTTTTTGGGGCCTTCTTTCCTTATTACACTGTCAATGACCCGGCTGTCCCTATGTAAGTACTCATGCTATGAACAATTTTATGCTGGCAGAGTTTAACGAAGAACATTTTCTTCCTAGTTGCATTTATTGCAAGTTCTCATATTTTATAATCCAGGCAATATTTATCTAATGTTTTGTACCTATAGGATATTGAAGGTCCTTGCCTCTTTGTTATCACCTACAGCCTTTGCTCTAGGATCAATTAACTTTGCCGATTATGAGCGTGCTCATGTTGGACTTCGCTGGAGCAACATATGGCGGGTATATTCTGTATTTGGAGCTCTTCCTTTGCTTTTGATTATTTTAGAAGCCTTTTTATGTGCTTCTAAACTTTTTAGACAATATTGGTGCAGGAGTCATCCGGGGTGAATTTTTTGGTCTGTCTTCTGATGATGTTATTTGACACATTGATATACTGTGCTATTGGCCTCTACCTTGATAAGGTACATCTCTTAAACTCCTTTTCTTTCGTGGCATGTTGGAAGAAGTGTTATACTCTACTCTTATGGGTATAGTTTCTTCCTTTACTGTATGGTGTACTGGCAAAAGATAGTTTTGGGACATTTATTCTGTCATTGGTAGGGTTAACATCCCTTGTCCAGCGGGGGTTTCTTGCTTGGTTACATGGAATGATCTGTTTCTGGTTTATGTTGATCCTGTGAACATTGGTTTCTCTTAGATTGTAAAGTTTGTTGTGCCAGTATTGTTGACCGTTTAAGAACTGTTTTTAAGTGGGCTTCTTGTCTTTCTGTCAAGATTTGTATAATGTTGGGAATGGTGAATTATCTTGGTTGAGTATCAAGTTTTCTAGTACTGATACTGTAATTATTAACATTTTATATACATACACATGGATTTTTTTCACAGCTTTATATATATTGAATAAAATCATAACCATTTAAAAGTTATGTCCCTAGTCATGTAATTTTGATAGTTTCTTTAACTAATTAGTGACACATCAAGTGGCTTTATTGAACAGCTACGCATTGCCATAATTGAAGTTCTTCTATGCCTGTAGCGTGGAAGAAAATCATAGCAACTGAAAAGTTATGCTCCGTGTCATATAATTTTAATGCATTAATATATGCATTAAGTGGTTTTTCTCATCTGGTAGGTATTGCCGTAATTGATTATGGTTATTTCACATATCAGAAATGGGAAACAGTTAGACTGTATCATCTATGATCCATAGAGGAGCACACACCCTGAATTCTTGTTTGTTGGCAGCTATATTTAGTATGCTTTTAATGCTATTGCATGTGTTCTGAACCTTACTGATATCAGTCATCTTATCAGGTCCTTCCCAGGGAAAATGGGATGCGCTACCCATGGAACTTCTTATTCCAGAAGTGCTTCTGGAGGAAGAATAATTTTGTCAAACATCATGGTTCCAGTTTAGAATCCAACTTTAACGATGAGCTTTCCAATGAAAGGGCAAGCTTTTTAGGAAATAATACCCGTGAACCTGCTGTTGAAGCGATAAGCTTAGATATGAAGCAACAAGAACTTGATAAAAGGTACTCACTAAATACAAAGCTATCTCTGTTTGCACTGGATAATGAATATTCTCCTTACATTTTCTTTGTTCAATTTTTAGATGCATCCAGATTAGGAATCTGCGTAAGGTGTATGCTTCTAAAAGGGGAAACTGTTGTGCTGTCAATTCTTTGCAGCTTACCTTATATGAAAATCAGATTCTTGCTCTTCTAGGTTGGTTGTGTAATTCACTTGGTTCTCCTTCATTTCTGTTTCATGCTTGGTCTTTTGTATTTATTCTAACTCCTAGTTTGATACCTGAAAATTAAAATGATGATTTTCTACCAATTACAGTTGTTTTTCTGATAATATGTATTCTGTTTGAGTCTGTGACACTTGCATTTCTGATATGAGCTCTGCGAATCCTACACTTCTAAAATGGCTTTATAATTGAGATCGTTCTGTGTTTTTTCTTTTTTCCCCTTAATAAAATAAATAGTCATTGCATAAAAGAAGCTTTATGAATCTGATCTCTCAAGGTTAAAACCTGAAGAATCATTGGATCAGATTTAACTGCCCTGATAGTCAATTGTTAATTTGGAAGGGCAATGAGTTACTGTTCTTGTATCACTCAAGTTAACCAGCTCCATTCTGTCCACCATATATAGGATAGCTCTCTTATTTATAGAGAAAGGATACCTCCTTTTCCCACTTAATGGGATAAATTGTAATGAGTGTAGAGTACCTTGTTCAAATAGACATTGTTCTTCTGGTCATCTTTCAAGGTACCTGCACGAGGAATCTCATTATATAATCGACTTAACATCTACCAGTAATAGACAATTTTTATCCTAAATCATATACACAGACACCCCCAAACTCTTGCCTGACTAGATTGTCAAGGGACTTGGTCATTTCTTGCAAGTCATAACGCTTTGAGACTCCTTTTAGGTAGATCCCTTGGAATCTAATAAACTCTGTGAACATTAACTAAGCTGACAAAGTGTTGACAGAAATTTATTTGAGAAGTGAATTTCTTATCAGTCCAAAAATACATGTATGTGCTTGGGTTTTTCTCCATGACATGCAGATGCATTACTCTGGGTACTGTAGCTTTTTATGGAAAAGAGGGAAACCTTATTTATCATTTTGGAGGATAACAGTTTTGCTGTTCTGATATAAAAATATCATTTTCAAGGACATAATGGAGCTGGAAAAAGCACAACAATTTCAATGCTTGTTGGTCTTCTTCCTCCTACTTCTGGGGATGCTTTAGTATTTGGAAAGAATATCACAACAGACATGGTAAATTATGTTTTCTTTTTCTCAAACTACCTTTTCCCTTTTGCCTTTGCGGCTCCTCTGTTTGAATGGGCTGCTAAGTAACCTAATTCATCATTTGCTCTGTTTATAATATTATTCAATTGGTAATCTTTCATAGGATGAGATACGGAATGGACTGGGTGTGTGCCCTCAAAATGATATCCTTTTTCCAGAATTGACTGTAAGTAAGAAGCATGTTTAATTTTTTCAACATGTGTCGTACAATATACCTTTAGTACTCTTTAATGCTGACAATAAGTGTTTATTTCTTCTTCATGCTACCTGGATATTACATGCAACCGAAGTTTTGGACTAGTTATTTGCATGGACACATTAAGAAAATTGAACTATCCTGACCATATTTTGTCTTTAAACTTGTCAGTTACAACACTTGCCCTTTCAAGTGTAGTATAACAAGTTTTTTTTTGTTCTTCAACCGCTTTCATATTTAGTTTGTGCTCATGATGAAATGGAATAGTTGGAATAGCTATTGTGCCTGTCGCCTGCGTATTCTGGAACTTGAGAAATGTAATAGCAAATATCAGTTTCTTAAGAGATATGATTGCGGTGATGTTGCTACAATTTTTATAGATGACTGGATCTCAAAGGTTATAATCCACTCATATGCATCAAGTCGTCTGCTAATTGTAATATGAAGTATATACTATTTTAACTAATAAATGCTGTAGATTTGACAACAGCTGATCCATCCTTTACTATCTATATCTTCCAATTCATTTCACATTTAATCTGTCTGTTGGCTGTTTTTGTCCATGATTATTAAGACACCTTCATGGCACTTTGGTTGCAAGTGAACTGAATCTTTTCTGTTAGGATTGTAATTGTAGCTGTGGATCAAGTACAATTCATTGCTGTTAGAACCATAACAGTATGAGTACCACTAAATTCATGGTATAATTTAATGCTTAATTAGGATGGAAGGATGCCAGAATTCTCACCAGCTTTTCGCATAATATCAGAGGAAAAACTCATGCTTAAGTTTGGCTCGGTCCTTGCCGCCTATTCACCTAATAGGAACACAAATCTGAGAAATAATGTGGGTTCTTTAGTTGCATGGAAGTTCCAGTTGAGATTCCTTTAAATACTTTATGGAGGTTCACAACTCAGATTCATGGACAGTGAGGGAGGGCAAAATTCCTTGAGTTCTTATTGTGGAATTTTCGTTCTCAATGAACGATGCTACCTCCGAAAGTCATGGTGCTTAATCTTATACTTGAATCAACTATTTGATCTATGACCACAACTAGATGAACCTTTTAGTGGTTATGGCACTATCTCTATTGCTGATGTCTCTGTAAAAACTCATTCTCGGACAAGTTGATAAATAACTGATTATCTTTAGTTTCTAGCTTTCGATTTCCAATTTTTATTCCAGGATTTATTTGACTGATATATTAAATGGATCTCATTTTTTTTTGCTTGAGATGGTAGATGCTGAATTTTGGAGATTGATTAAGTTTGAATTGGTTAAATACTTTATCCAGGTGAGAGAACATTTAGAAATTTTTGCTGCATTGAAGGGTGTGAAGGAAGATATTTTGGAGAGGGACGTAACTGATATGGTCAATGAAGTGAGTTTCTCTTCATTTAATTTGGATCTGTCTTTCATATTTCACTCAATACTTTGAATTTTGTCGATCAATAATGTTTATTTTGTAAGTTAGCCTACATATAGCATCCCTTCTTCTTAAGCCTGGATACATATAACATTCAGTCAACCTTGAACTGATACATGCACTCCTTTGTTTGGCTTCCTTTACACATTTGATATTCTACATTTCTTAGCTCGAGTACAAGTTTTGGTATGCAGTAGGAGCTTGGAGAATGAACTTTTTCTTTGTTAAAAAATTGAAAAAAAATTGTTTTGTGGTGTTTAGGTGGGTCTGGCTGATAAGGTCAATACTGCTGTGAGGGCTCTTTCTGGTGGCATGAAGAGGAAATTATCTCTGGGAATTGCACTGATAGGAAATAGCAAGGTGATTTAAATATGAAAGCATGTTCTTGTTTCTTCTTGTTAAAATTGTGAGGAACCATTTCTCATTAGTCTGTCACAGGTCGTAATTCTTGACGAACCTACGAGTGGGATGGATCCATACTCAATGCGCTTGACATGGCAGTTAATAAAAAGAATAAAGAAGGGCAGGATAATCTTACTTACAACACACTCGATGGATGAAGCTGATGAACTAGGAGATCGGATAGCTATCATGGCTAATGGATCCTTGAAATGCTGTGGAAGGTAAATTCTTTTAGACCATTATCTGATATTTTCTTGGGTCAACGAAACCTCATTATTTTCAGAAACTATTTTGTTAGTGGGCAAATACCAGTTTAAGAGGAGGACAGATGTCACATTTCTGATGCTTGATTTATATACCTTCCCCTGAAAATGGAATTAAAAACATCTTTTAGAAATAAATGATTGGTTTATATTGGAGTTCAAGCATGGTGAAGGTAGCATACCTTCTTTTCATTGAGTGCAGCTCGCATGATGTTATCGATGCAATGTCATGAACATTTCTTAAGCAGCTTTCTGTTTTGAAATTTTTGTTTGTATACTTTGGCAATTTCTCATTGGACATGACATTTTGATCGGCAGCTCCCTTGCAGTTTCATTTTAGAAAAAAATAGTTTTTTTTTTTCCAGTGCAAATTCTTCACCAAGGTTCCCTTTTTTTTTGTGCTTCCTCATCATGAGTGCTACCTTATCATCACATATCATCCTCTCTTCCTTGTAGAGGAAAAAGTTTTAAAGAAAATTTTTATCAAGACCCTGCAATTTATGAGCAGGCATCATATATTGTAGGCGTCATATATAAAAAATATAATATATACTTGATCAACTAATATATGGATTAGGGGCTTTCTGGTAAACTCACTGAAAACAAAGAAAGGGATTGAGCAAAATTTTGAGGAATATTTTATTTTAGTCTTCCTTTTTTGGGATGTAGTAAGAGAAAAATACAAGAATCCTACAGTTATGGAGAATGATTGATTAAAGTGGTGAATGAAAAGAAGTTTAAATGGTTTTGGTGATAAAATCTTGGGAACTTTGCCCCTGTTAGTGGTTAGAGATAGTATAAGGCAAGGCCCTTTTTTGTTGGTTTGGATTAATTTGATCATTTCTTAAATATATTGGCAGATCTGTTATTCTGTGGACCATACACTTCATAATCTTTTGTGTTCTTAGAATCTATACAACTCGTATAAAGAACGTCCTCCTGACACGTGAAAACCTGTCTAAGATGATTGCAGAACAAAGCATAATTTCCAGTCATCATTACTATTTCTAATTTTTCTCTCTTGTCTGGACTCCGTAGAGGCTAGAAAATAACTGCAATAATTAATTTTCTATATGGGAAATTCTGGTTTGTGCTGCGATTCCATAAATTCTCTTTCCAGCTAGACGACTTAAGTTTAATAGAGCCATGGATTTCACCATTTAATTTGATTCTGATACCAGATGTAGCTTTTTGAGAAGTAATTGCCCTCTTCTTGGTGATTGTCCAATATCCCTTATGAAACTTTGACTGGTGCTTTTGTTAAAAACTGGATCAAAGTATTCCTACTGTGACCTCTGATAAATCATTTTTAAGCAAACTTTCCTCTGATTTTTATGTGAGCGCTTCTTTCAAGATCATGCCTTGATAAATCTTGGTTGGTTAACATTGGTAGAATAATTGGCCATTTGTGTCTTTAACAAATTGGCTGGATGTAATTGGTACTTTTATTATGTTATATCCGGAGCATACTACACCATATCAATGTTTTTGTTCCTTTTCCCTCTTTTTTTAATGCTATGCACCTTCATTTTGATCCAAGATTCTGTAAATTGTTAAAAAAAATGACGGTTTGTATTATGTAGAATAATTGTTAGTTCACGATGTTTACATATCAATCTTTGTTTTTAACAGCTCCCTATTTTTGAAGCATCAGTATGGGGTTGGTTATACCCTTACATTAGTGAAGGTCAGCTCCTCAATCTGATATTTTTCAATGAAACTTCTTAATGCTCATGTATAATGGTCTTCATCACCAAACTATTGGATGATGTTATTTTTTCTTTTTTCTTTCAGTCGTCACCTACTGCTTCTGTGGCTTCTGATATTGTTTACCGCCATGTTCCATCTGCAACGTGTGTGAGCGAGGTATCAACTTTGACATGCATTGGACATTTCTTAAGCTGTCCTATCTCAGGACCTATTAAGATGCACATATAAGAATAGAGTTTATGAAGAATTTTTCAAAAAACCCCTGATTGCTTCTGAGTTGTTTATCTTAATGTGTTTGGAATTAAGCTTCTGAATTTGATTTATTATTTTCTAGCACTCTTTCTTTTTTACTATGCATGCATGTTCTAAGTTTACTTGTTTCCCAAAAGATTCCTCATGTATTCATGATGCTATTAATATGTTATCCCTGATGATCTTCCTTTTTTAATTTTCATCTGTGGTTTACTCTCTCCCCAGGTTGGAACTGAGATTTCTTTTAAGCTGCCTTTGGCATCATCGGTTTCTTTTGAAAGCATGTTTAGGGAAATTGAAAGTTGCATGAGAAGATCAATTTCTAAATCAGAAATGAGTAGTAGTGAGGACAAAAGTTATCCTGGCATTGAAAGTTATGGTATTTCAGTCACAACTCTGGAAGAGGTATTCCTGAGAGTTGCAGGATGCAGGTACGATGAAACTGATGATGTCGTGGACAGAAACAACATTCTGTCATCTAACTCTACAGTTCCTGCAGCTTATGACAATCGCCCTTCCGAAACAATTTTTGATGCAAAAATTTTGGGAAATTATAAAAAGATTATTGGATTCATATCTGCCATGGTGGGGAGAGTCTCTGGTTTAATGGCCTCCACAATCTTAAGTTTCATCAATTTCTTAGGTATGCAGTGCTGTAGCTGCTGTATCATTTCAAGATCAACATTTTGGCAGCATACTAAGGCATTATTCATAAAGAGGGCTATATCTGCTCGGAGAGATCGGAAAACAATTGTTTTCCAACTTCTAATTCCTGCCATTTTCTTGCTTTTTGGTCTTCTTTTTCTCAAGCTTAAGTCACATCCTGATCAGCAGTCTGTTACTCTAACAACTTCACATTTTAATCCTCTCTTAAGTGGTGGTGGTGGTGGTGGTCCAATTCCTTTTGATCTATCCTTGCCTATTGCAAAAGAGGTTTGTAGATCTTATTTTTTTCTTCTTCTGTCTGTTGTTATGTATGCTGTTTTCACAGCCTTTGAAGTCATAAAATATGACTGGCTGTTGAACTTCCTTTTGAGAACATTTGAGATCTTCAAAGCTGCTAAATGCAGGTTGCTGGATATATTAAAGGGGGGTGGATTCAAAACTTTAGACAGAGTGCATACAGATTCCCTGATGCAGAGAGGGAATTGGCTGATGCAATCAAGGCAGCAGGACCAACTTTGGGACCAGTTTTACTTTCTATGAGTGAATTTTTAATGTCTAGCTTTAATGAATCCTATCAGTCAAGGTGTGTTGACCTGAACTCTGAATTTCTTTTCACTGTCTTGTACAGTTTTCTGAACTGCATTTAACATTTCATCATGTATTATCTGTAATCAATCTTCTTGCCAGCTTCATCATGTTTCAGTTTTTCAAACCATTGTGAAACTTTTGCAGCACTAAAGTTTGCAATATCTATTCGTTTCTTTCATAAAATAAATGGTGTAAGCATCTAAATCCTTGTAAATGGAGCCTATATATCTTTTCACAAAGCCACAGGTAATAGCATAACTATTAAATGTATTTTTTTTTCACTGGGTTTGGGCTGGTGTCATATATTGTCACCTTTATGCAACCAATCTGTTAGTAGAGGCCTTTTTTTCATTCATATTAGCTATCCCCTGCTGGTCCAGAGCGTAGTTTCTCAATTGTACTTGTCTAAACAATGTGTTTAGATTTTCAATGGATAGTAAACTGATATTTCTCCTAAATTGGACTGTTAATTTGGGACACAGCCAATTTATGGGTATAACACTTTTTGCCAAGAAAAGCAGTTGGAACTTCTGGTTGATTATATCTTCCATGCATGGCTTATTGATCATATGCTCCTTTTCATTTCATGATTTATTATCATGTGCAGGTATGGGGCCGTTGTGATGGATAAACAACACGATGATGGAAGCTTGGGATATACCATTCTACACAACAGTTCCTGTCAGCATGCTGCTCCAACCTTTATCAATCTAATGAATGCTGCGATTTTGAGGCTTGCTACTGGTGACCAAAATATGACAATTCAAACACGCAACCACCCTCTGCCGATGACCAAAAGCCAGCACTTACAACATCATGTATGTTTCCTTTCTCATGCTAGATGTTTTCAAGCCTTCTAATGGCTGACAGCAAAGATTGATCCATATGGATTAGACTTCTTTTTATAGATTTCTATCCCAGGTATTGAGAATACTATAAAGAAAATTATGTTGAAGGAAAGCCATTGGGGGATGGAAACTATTAAATCATCTCAAAAATCTGTGTCTGAATATGTTTATCATATTTAGAACATTTTTCATATGGATACTGGAGGTTTTAAATGTGGGGCGAGGTGGGGTGGGTGTGCTGTACTAGGGAAGACATTCTACATGCTTGATTGGGGACACAATCTCTTACATTTATTATTGAGTATTTAGTTGCTATCCTGTGATACGTGGCATCCAATTATGTTATAAATGGAGAACTATAGGCTTAATAATTCAATTTCAACTTGAGGGAAGAGTTATACTGAGACATTGTGAAACTTGAACAGGTTTTATTTTTAATTATAACAAAATGGATCCTTGAGATTTGTTTGATGTTATATTGTACGAAGTTCTTCACATCATGATGTAGGAGTGCCTTTGTTGGCATTTACTCTTTCTATCACTCTCTCAGAACAGTTCCATTTAGACAATGCTTGAATTTATTGCATTATCTTGTGAATATGTAGGATTTGGATGCCTTTTCTGCTGCAATTATTGTCAATATCGCCTTCTCATTCATTCCTGCATCATTCGCAGTTGCCATTGTGAAGGTATTATATCTGAACTCTATTGGGAAATGTTTAGTCTAAGCACTTTTCTTCACAGCTTTACTGTATCTCTCTACTGGGTGGGCATGTGGTAGTTTTGTTAGCAAGAAAGTTATATTTTAGTGTATTATGCTTCTCGGAACAATTGTTTATAGTCAATGAAGTTGTTG
>Ga0325402_1004907_pt1 | contig 12436 bp, 17 predicted proteins | sample PopdelMetagenome_22_FD_207212 | JGI IMG/M metagenome (GOLD analysis project Ga0325402, IMG submission 207212) | Populus deltoides microbial communities from Bellville, Georgia, United States - Xylem-PdKOR-R3 | ecosystem: Host-associated > Plants > Phyllosphere > Stem > Wood/Secondary xylem... | reverse complement strand
CTAATATATTTATAGTATATTGCATGTTTATCCTTTTCACTTTCCTATCACTTTCTCCCTTTTATTTTATCTCTCAATCTTTTATCTTCTATTTTCTATAGTTATGGTGTAAAGGGACTTAAACTCTTGTTATGATTTTAATCCCTTGTTTTTTTTCTTCTAATCACTTCATTCCCTAACATTTCTTTGAGGTTATCAGTGACGAGGATAAAGTTACATGGTTTATGATGGCAATGAAGCTTATTTTATCAATGGTTGTTGGTCGTGGTTTGGTAGGGGATAGTTGTGACTGTGTTATAATGTTGAAAAGGATAAGAGAGAGGCTGAAAGAAATATTTGGTTAAAGTGATGGTGGCCATGAACAAGTATAGATGGCAAGGTTTTTTTTATAGGCTTGGACTTTTTTTCTTTCCTATTTTTTAGTCATTTTGCTCTAATTTGTTTTCTATATTTTTCTTGTGTTTTTCTATATTATTTCTCTCCACTTTTGGATTTTGTGTGATTTCTCCCATTCTTTTTTGTGGTATTTATCTAATATATTTATAGTATATTGCATGTTTATCCTTTTCGCTTTTCCTATCACTTTCTCTATTTTATTTTATCTCTAATCTCCTGATCTTTTATCTTGTTTTTTCTATAATTATGGTGTAAAAGGACTTAAACTCTTATTTTGATTTTGATCCCATGTTTTTTCTTCTAATCACTTCATTCCTAAACACTGTTTTGAGATTATTGATGAGGAGGACATGTTGCATGGTTGATGGTTGTAGTGAAGCTTTTATTATTATTATTATTATTGGTCGTTGATCGTGGTTTGGTAGGGGATTATGACGACTATGTTATTGTTCGAAGGGATGAAAGAAAGGCTAAAAAAAATATCTTCAGTTATGGTAGTGGTAGTTGTAAACAAGTATAGGTGGCTAGGTTTGCTTTGTTAGCTTGAACTTTTTTTTCTTTCTTTTTTCTTTCTTTTTTTAGTCTCTTTGCTCTTATCTTTTTTTCTATATTTTTTTATATGTTTTGTTTTATTATTTCTCTCCACTTTTGGGTTTCTATGTGATTTCTCCCATTCTCTTTTCTAGATATTTATCTGATATATTTATAATATATTACATGTTTATCCTTTCCACTCTTCTTATCACTTTCTCCCTTTTATTTTATCTCTCAATCTCCAAATCTTCTCTCTATTTTTTTTTTCTCCTAGAGTTGTGATGTAAAGGGACTTAAACTCTTGTTTTTATTTTGATCATCTATTTTTTCTTCTGATCACTTCATTCCCTAACTTTTCTTTGAGGTTACCGGTGAGGAGGACAAGGCTGCATGGTTGATGGTGATAATGAAGCTTCTTTTGGTCATTGGTCGTCAATCGTGGTTGGTAGGGGATGTTAAAATGGAAGAAAGAGAGGCAGAAAAAAATATCTTTGGTTAAAGTAGTGGTGGATGTGAACAAATATACGTGGCTAGGCTTTTTTTTTATAGACTTGGACTTTTTATCTTTTTTTTTTCTTTCCTATTTTTTAATTCTATTTGCTCTTATTTGTTTTCTATATTTTTATGGTGTTTTTTATACTATTTCTCTCCACTTTTGGGTTTCTTTGTGATTTCTCCTTTTTTTTTCTGGGTATTTATCTAATCTTTTTATAGTATATTCCTTGTTTATCCTTTCCACTCTTCTTATCATTTTTTTTCGCTTATTTTAATCTCTGAATCTTCTCTATTCTGTTTTTTATAGTTATGGTGAAAAGGGATAGGTTAAATGGACTCAATATGAGCTATTACCATAGACATTAATGGGGAGTAACACTTCTTTCCTTTGTTTTTAAAAAATAAAAATAGTAAGTCCTCACAACATCCAAGTTCTTAAGTCTTGAGCTATTATAAATTCCTCAAGTGGCTTTTGATTAGGCCACCAAAATGATTTGAATATTGGTTTCTCAACCTTCATATGGCTCATCATCTAAATATAAAGTAGTTGCATACAACATCTCATATATCATTTCCAGTCTTTTTTTTTTTTATCAAATGTTAGAATTTTATAGATCAAAAAGTTGACTAACTGGAAAACCAACAAGCCATATATACACCTGCACAAAACAAGCCAGTGGGAATAGGCTCCCAGCAAGCACAAAAAACATATAACCTAAAAAAACAAACCATCGGTTATTTTAGGAACCTAAAAGCTATAGGTGCCAAAGATAACCAAGAAAAACAGCTGCCCTCCACAAACCATCAAGACAGACCATTAACACATAAATGCTTAAACGCCATTTACACAAAACACCAGAAGCTATAAGCTAGAGATCATGAACCACCCGAGAACAAGCAGGTAGGCCCAGCAGCAAAGTGTTTCGCGTGAAGCCAATATACATGTACCATGCATTCACGTAGCAGCAATTATCAAGGAGAAAAACCATGATGAAGAGCTCAGCCATAAGCAAGAGAGCACAGCAACCCGAAGACAAAACCCGGTGGGCCCTGCAGCTTAATTTTGTCACATAAAACCAATATGCATGGACCATGCATACACATTGTGACGATTCTTATGAATCATGAAGAAACCAAATCATGGGATTTAGCAGCACAATTAAAAGACAACAGGCCACCCAATCAGCCTACATGCAGAATTAAATGATCCTTTTCATAGAAATGGAAGACAATGTAGAAAAGGATTTAAAAGCGCCTGAACACTATAGCAATCTTCTTAGACTGCCCATCAAAAACTCGCTTATTTCTTTCCTCCCAAATGAGATACACCGTGATACCCAGAAAAACTCATCTCATCCAAGCCTTCAAGTTATTCCTTTAAGAGTGTAACCCACGAATAGCACTAGTCAAAGTTTGCATGGTCCTCCCAATTCACAACCAAGATTTTATCATTGCCCACAGACAACATGTCCATTCACAAGCAAAAAACAAATGATTATGGGACTCTTCCACTTGCCTACAAAACATACAATTGGGATCAGTAGGGATAAAACCAATCTATCATGAGTCCTAAGCTTTCCTAAGACAGCTAGCCAGAGGATGAAACTGTATTTAGGTAGAGACCATTGTTCCCAAACCATTCGGCCCCATGAGACTGCTGAACCAACCGGTCTGAAGAAATCATACGCATGGGATAGAAAGAAACCTGCACCAGTAGACCAACTACTCGGCAAAGTAATACTCGACTCAAAGTCCCCACAGAGCTGCAAGAGGAGGTCCCTAACAGAAATGATAGCTTTCCACAACGGAGAAGAAGAGTAATGTGCATGAACAGACCAAATGGTACTAGAGTTCAAATAAAAATGGTGAATCCAACGAATCCAAACTGAATCCGTTTTAAAATGAATATTCCATAATTGCTTGGCAAGAAAACTTTTGTTATGGGCCCGAGGATTAAACAAGCCAAGACCCCCCCTCTGTCTTAGGCAAGTAAATAGACTTCCAAGCAACCAAAACTGAGGTACTTCGTCTGATGTCACCTGTCCAAAGAAAATTTCTACAGATGCTAATAATGTTCCTCATCACAACATCAGGGATGAGGAAGATACTAAGCCAGAATTGGACTTTCCCAAACAGAACAGACTGGATGAGCCCCAACCGACCAGCATTGTAAGGTGCTTGTCAATCCAACCTTGGACTGAAGATTTCAAGTCCTGTAAAAGTGGTGAGAACTGATTGGCAAAAAGCCGATGGGGACTTAGAGGGACCCCAAGATGTATGAAAGGAAATCTCCCTTCTTTGAAGCCAGAAGCAGTGAGAATAGATTGCTTTTGAGCAGTGCCAACTCCCTCGAAGAAAATGGATGATTTTTACGGGTTAGGGTACAAACCAGAAGTCTGGCCAAAGAGAGTGACCTGTTGAAGTAGACAATAGACTAAACAGGAGTCACCATAGGAGAGAAGTGAAACATCATCTGCAAACGCAAGGTGGCTGATACCTTGCACCTCACACTTTGGATGGAACCAAAAGCCTTCCTGTTGGGAGACAAACTTGAACAGCCTGGAGAAATACTCCATACAACAGATAAAAAGATACGGAGACAAAGGGTCTCCTTGTCTGACTCCACTCTTCCCCAAGAAAAACCCATGAATATCCCCATTAATTGCAACAGTGAATGATACAGTGGATACACATTCCATAACAAGCAGAACAAAATGGGCTGGAAAGCCAAGGTGCTAAAGGAGGTTTGACAATAAGTCCCACTGAACAAAGTCAAATGCCTTTTTGAAATCTACTTTCAGCAAACAATTGGGCGATGAACGTTTCCTGCCATAATGGCGAAGAAGCTCCTGGACAAGGTTGATGTTATCACTCATATACCTGCCACCTAGAAATGCATTCTGCATGGGACCGACTATGTCCTTTAAAGCATGAGCAAGACGACCTGCTAAAATTTTTGCAATGACTTTGTAGATAACTTTATAACATGAAATTGGCCTGTAATCAGATGGAGAAGAACCATTCGCTGATTTAAGAACCAAAGCAATAATTGAATGGTTAACTTGTTTGAGGAGTCTGCCAGAATGAAAAAAATCTTGAATCGTCGCACATACATCCCCTTCTATAACATGCCAGGCTTGTTTGTAGAAAAAGGAGTAGCCATCAAAACCTGGGGCTTTGTCATTTCCAATGCCGAAGACTGCCTTTTGGATATCCTCATGAGAAACCAGGGTGAGGAGAACACCATGAGAACTAGCTGGCAGACATGGACCACAGTGAATAATTGCACTGTCAAGTGGAAAGATGGTCTTAGATGAGCCAAGCAACCGCTGGTAATAAGACACAAATTCATTGCCCACTTCTTGTAATGATGCTCTAAGATTGCCATGGCTGCACATAATGGCTGGAATAAAGTTCCTCCGATGATTCTGGCCCAGGAGAGCATAGAAGAACTTGGAGCCTTTGTCACTGTGCTTAAGAAAATTACATTTTATCTTTTGACTGAAGAACTATTTTTTCACAAACTTTAGAGAAGATAACTTGGATCGTAGAAACTTGTCCTACGCAAACAAAAGTTGGTTATCCCCGTCTTGCTGGAATGCATTTTGGAGTTGCTCCAACTAAGACTTAAGCCGAGAAACACATTCTGAAATATGATTAAAATGAAGGCGATTGAGCTCCTTCAAAAGCCCCTTCAAGAGCTTAAGTCTACGACAAAGAATATACATGGGAGTACCATATACAGGAGAGGACTAACAAGAAGAGACCACCAGCAGGAACTGATCATGTGTAGCCCACATGTTAAAGAAATTAAACTTTCATCTACCCTGCACATATGGATCCAATCTAACTGCTGTAGGGGAATGGTCTGTAAATGCACCTGGAGATCCAAAGTGAACATGAGTGAGACGCTGGAAAGAGGACCATGAAGGATTTATCAACACCCGATTGAGTTTGCTCCAAACAGAGTCGTTTGTCCAATTGAAGTGGCATCCAATGAAATTTATATCATGAAGGCCCAAATCAAAACAGCAGTCTCGAAAATCAGAAATTTCATAGGAAGAGACAGCTGCACCATTATGTTTATCTGTAAAGGAAAGCATAGAGTTAAAGTCACCAAGAACCATCCAGGGACAGCTAGAATTCCAACGCTTTAAATCCTCCCATAAAGATCGTCTTGCAGAGATAGTATTGAAGCCATAAACAAAAGTAGCCATAAAGCTAATCTGAGAAATTAAACAGGTTACTGAAATATGTAAAGCTTGCGTAGAGGATGCAAGCAAATCAACCTTTACTATAGATGGATTCCAAAAAACCACAATTCTAGCAGTGTGTGTAACATCTGCATTGGACAAATATTGCTAATGCCTTAGCCGAAATTTATGCATAGAGTCAACTCTGGAGGAGAGCAATTTTGTTTCAAGCAGCCCACATACATCCATCTTATGCTTCTTCATGAGGCTAACAACCCCATGTTGCTTCAGGGGATTGTTAAGTCCCCTGATATTCCAGCTGTAAATGATTATAGTATTGTAAGGGAAGGGGAAACCCTTCCACTACGACCACGCTACTTCTGGTTACGAGTCCTGACCCCACACTGGACAGACACATCCAAGAGAGGAGCATTCACAGATTTACCAGCCATATCAACATCACCGGTATTAGTTACCAAAGAATTTGTTCTAGGAGGGGATAAATTGTGGGCCTCACCAGCACGAGGATACACAACCAATGGTGCAGTTCGAGAAGGAGAAGAACCCCGAACTTCTCCAGCACAAGGGGTTGCCACCAATGTATCTGTTTTAGGGGAGTTCTGAACTATACCTGTGCAAATAGAGGGAAAGGGAGTAGCAGGAGAGTTGTCAACAAACACCGGCTCAGATACAACCACCGCCTTCCCCTTGTGCTGCTTGTTGGATTTTTGTCTAGAGTGCACAATAACCCAACCATTAGTAATAACATGATCAGCTTCTGACCCATCGTCCCTCCTAGAAGCCACTGGAATATCGTGGTCTTGGGAATGGCCTTGCACCTGTGGAGGAAGAGAAGGAACAGGAGGCTGGGGACCCAATCTACTAAAAACAGTCCCTTTATCAGCTTGACCATCCTGAGCCTGAGGTTGATTGCAAGGTACAATTTTGATAGTAGCAGCAGCTTTGGCGTAGAGGAGACGAGTATGGCCAAGGACACGGTAGAAGTTACAATACTTGGACAGAGTTTCATAGACAACCTTTTGGTGCAGAGTAAGACCTTCAAGCAATGAAATCTCCACTGAGTGTCAAAGTTCCTCAAGGAGATCAATTTCAACCAATACTCGTGCATAAGACATATAGGAAAGAATTGAGGTAAATTGGTCACACTGAATAGGCTTCCCAAGAATACTGGCTATCTTTGATAAACAAACTGGGGACCAGCAGCACAGAGGAAGGTTTGGAAACTTTACCCAAACCGGTACCCGCGACATCTCTTCACTAAAGAAGTCGAAAATTTTTGTCATAGGCCTCAGAACAACGGGTTGTCCATGCACAAGATAGGGTCCTCCTCGAAGAACCGTAAGCTTGTCCTCCTCTATTTTAAATCTGTATACCAGCCACCCAGAGTCATGGATGGTAAGGGTGGCCTCCCATTTTTAGACATTGGATATAATACTATTTAGAGCTCTGTAACCGGGGCTTTTTCTAGAAACATAGCCCACAACACAAAAGTTCCAAATTTCAAGTTTTGGTTGAATGTCCTCAGGGGATATAGCACAAGTTTTGGAGAGATGATTAAGTGAGAAGTTTTGAAGTTTGGTATAGGAAATAGTAGATTTATTGGAAAAGAAAAAGTCTCGTCCTTTACTACTGCTAGGAGCAGAGAGAGGGTTACCTGCAACGGAGTAGGGTGCACGCTCTCGACAGCCAGAAGTTGGAGAGGAAGGCATCACACTCTTCATTAGAGGGGGGAAGGTATCTGCTCAGCAAGTAGCAGAGGGGGAGGGAAAGGTAAGTTCTTAGTAGGGAGCAGAGCAGGGGCTTGAGGGTAGTCATCACACTCTTCATGTGAAAAGTTGAAGTCCAGGTGATCCTCATCCAGGTTCTCGTCATCAGAAGCGACAGAGCAATCTTTCACCAGAACCGCATCCAAAGACTTAGAGCCAGAAGCAATCACCAACACTTAAGCAGGGTAGAGAGCACTAAGACCCACATCTCGAGGCTGAGACGAAGCCAAGGGGGAAGGATCTGGACAGGGTGCACAGGGAACTGCATTGGGTTTGATAGCAGTGACAACCGTTTGGGCAAGAACCTCTGAACCATCACCATCAGGATCATGATCCTTAGGGCCAACAATAGGAGCAGGCAAAGCGTCTTGTCTACGAGCTACTGTAAAAGTAGCCTTTCGCTTGTTCTTTTCCATTTGAAAAAAAGGAACATGTGGGAAAAGATGAAAAGAAGGGGGAAACCGGGATGTGGTGGAAATCACTGAAGGGGAAACAGGGAAACAAAGAAGAGGAACAGGACAAGGAAATCCAAGAAAAAAAATCAAACAGCAAGAGTCACCACCAACTGACAAGAGGGAATCCATTCCATGAAGGAGGAGAGCGTTTCTCTCTATATTCTCTCTCTTCCTGTGGATTCTTCAATGCTATAAAAACACTTAATTTGCTTGGGCTTTCGTGGATGTCAAAGCTGCTTAAATCCAAGGTTATCCTTCAATGAATCTTGAAAGGTTAACCATTGATATGTCATTTCTAGTCTTCCTAAAATGGTTGGGAGATATAATAGTTTCAGGGAGAATGGTAGCCAAAGGATTGATTTGGGTCCCTTCATACTCAATAAATAAGTTCGTAACTGTACATTGATGATGCTAGGAGTAGTGGGAAAAGTAACAGTATAAAGATTTCTAAATCCAATTATATGATCCAAGCAAGGTTAAATTTGGATTTTGGTGTAAAATCTCTTATTTTTCAGTTTTATGCTATTAAGAATAACACCAAATTAAATCATTGGAGCGAGCTAAAACTTCACCAGAAGATTCCAAAGGTATTTTTCTATATTGAGGTAAACTTCAGGCCAATCGGAGTTCAGTACGATCTTGCGATAAAGGTCAAAACAAGCTTGTTATTTACTTCTTTTGACATGTGAACTTTCTATTTGGCAATGATCCTTTTTTTACAAGGATGTGGTAGCTTATTTTGGGAATTTCCTAATTCTATAAGGGTCTTTAATGAGATACAACATAATTTTCAAGTGTGAAAAGAATTCATTAATGTTCCAAAATCTTTTTCTTACAAGGATTCCTTATGCATCATAGCTACACAAGAAAATAAGGGTTGGTGATATTTAATGACAAATTGGTTAGCTTATTTTAGGGGGTTTCCTAATCTTACAAGGAAGGTTGAAGAAAGGCAACAAGGGTTTCCATATTTGGAGAAGATTTTTTAAAGCTACGATCAATTATCCTAGACAAACAAAGAAACTTGTGATATCCCACATCAGAAGTGAGCGTCCAGAGCTAGAGCCTTATTAGTAGTGTTGGTTGCTAACATGTTGTACACGTTTAAAACCGTGCGGGTCGGCAACCCAGGTATGGGAGGGACCCAAAATAGACAATACACGACAGGGGTGAGGCCCATCACACTAGAGTACGCGTTTTAGGGCGTTAGACCAGAGGGTTTGCGTCACCATGAACAAAACCGTAAGGGCGGTAAGGCACAAAGTGGATAATATATGACATGTTGGGTCGAGCTGTTACATTTGGTATCAGAGCCGAGGATGACTTGTCTTAATGTGAGGGGATTGTGATATCCCACATTGAAAGCGAGCGTCCAGAGCCAAGTCCTTATTAGTAGTGTTGGTTGTTAACATGTTGTACGCGTTTAAAACTGTGCGGGTCGGCAACCCAGGTATGAGAGAGACCCAAAACAGACAGTATACGACAGGGGTGGGGCCCACCACACTAAAGGACGTGTTTTGGGGCGTTAGGCCAGAATGCTCGGGTCACCAAGAACAAAACCATGAGGGCGTTAAGGCCTAAAGAGAACAATATACGACATGTTGGGCCGGGCTGTTACAAAACTAAAGGGGAGGCAACTTCAATAATTAATTTCCTAGCTTATTCTAGATATTTAAAGGTGGCAAGAAAGACTCGTGTTTCTAGGATGATAATTTCATTCATGTCATTATTTAAATTAGAAAATTTATCTATCTTAGGTTATTTTGTTTAATTAAGTGCAACAACTTTAGTTTATATATCAGATTTGTTATTTTTATTATTTTCTTCATGTTTGGGCTTAATTAAGTGTGAGCAGGGATTCTTCCCAAGAAGAGTATCTAACCTAATATTGTGCTATATGAACAAAGATAGGGGGTTTAAGTATAATAAAATAATTTTAAGAAAAAAACAACTAAAATTAAAATATCAAAATCAATTAAAAGAACAAACATTGATCTAAGTCAACATTCATCATCAGATCTTTTACAACTGATCATTGGTGCATATATATCAATTCACACTTTGAATATTCATCATAAAAACTATTTTCCTATCTCTCCTTAGTTGTAGTCATTTAGAAAATAAGCAATCTAATTAACCTTAACTACTAAACAACTCAAGACAAACATTAAAAATTAATCTAGTAACAGCCTTAAAAATTAGAAATATTGATGAAGCTAAACAACAAAAGCAAAAGCAGTTGCATTTAATTTAGTAAAAAATTCTTCTTATGATTTACTAATTTCTAATGCAATAAATCATTAAATCTTAGTTGTTTCACGAATTAGAGGGATCAAACAAATACAGATATGATATCTAACCTAGTAGTAGATTGCAACAAATAATAAACTAGCAGGCCTCCTAGTTTACCTCCTAGTAATTAAACGACACAATCATGAAAAATAGGCACCAAAGAACATTCAATAATCAAAGCATAAATTAAAAAATGAAAACAAGTTAGATCTCACAGTTTTAATGATTATAAGGCTTCCGTTTTCTTTGACCAAATAAAATTTAGTTACACAGTATCATTATGAATATCATGAAGGAGACAAAGAAATTGGGGAAGAGGGAAGAGGAAGAAAGACGTAAGAGGGGAGACGAAATCTGATCTGATCTCCTTTTTATCTTTTGCATGTTTTTATTTTTTCTTTAAAAGCATATAAAATCTCCTAAAAATACTCTCAACATTATCTCCAATAATAACCACAAAATCTGAATATTTAATGAAATTATTAAATAATAAAATAAAGTCTTAATATCACAAGGAAAGTGATTTATTCAACTTGAATTCATGCACCAAATCTAGAAGCTTCTAAAAATAATTCATATAATAATAGATTTGCATGTGTAAGGACTTTCCATCTCGTTGGCAGTACATGTGCAACATCTTTATGCCTAATTACAACCTCAATGCAATCATTATCTCTCAGACCCCAAAACATAAAGGTTGTAGATCTGTTTTTTAGGATTCCACAACATTTTGAATCATCTCAATCAGAGCTTTGATGAGAGAGTTATATCTAAATTACAAAGTTGTGTTGAAATTGTTCAAAATCACCAATTAACTTTGTTTTGCCATTAATGCCTCCATTTACATCCTAAATCGAAATATAAAAAATAATAAGTACATTTAGTTATCAAATAAGTATAAATTACTAAACATTAACGGAGAAAAAACATAACATTTTGTATTCTCATTAAATAACTCCTCACGCAAAACTCAAATTCACTTTCCAAAAAAAAAAAAAACAAAGGTTACAATGCCATCAACAAAGAACAACCAAGCCCTTTAAAAATCATAACATATCATAAATAAACATTCTTAAACATGTTATAATTATTAATAAGCATTTTCACTCCATTTGGAAAGGTAGCTCAAAAGCCATTTAAACTAGTGAAACAAAAAATAAATCAACTCAAAGCTCGAATATATAAGCCATTTAAAAGTGTATTTTTATCAAGGTTTTATATCATCATTTTGCACTTGAAGTATCAATAACTCCTTAACTAGAGCATGTTTTATAATAACAGATTTGATAATATAAGATAGCTTTAATTTATGATTATGTTGATAATTTATAAAGAGTTTATACTTTACTTATCTCTAATACTATTAGTGGATCCTCTAACCTTGACATTTGTTTTTATCATTGTTTAATCTTTACATTAATTTCTTCCTCTTCTTCTTTATTATTATTAGTACTACTACTACTAATATTGTTATTATTATTATTATTATTATTATTATTATTATTATTGTTATTGTTATTGTTATTGTTATTGTTATTGTTATTGTTGTTGTTGTTGTTATTATTATTATTATTATCTTTTATGTACTTTAAGTATGCTCTGTGTTTGATCAAGGATCCTGACATTGTTGGTCTTGCCTTGTTCATTCGCATCAGAAATCTGTTTATATTATATAATATATCTCTTTGATCTTTTCATAAACTCAGTATATAGGCTGGAAACCTGTGACCCGATCTTTTAGATCATTCTCAGGTATAACAACGTCACGTACTGAGTATTATTATTATTACTATTACTATTAATATTATTATTACTGTTACTATTATTGTTGTTATTATTGTTGTTGTTGTTGTTGTTGTTGTTTTATTAATTATAATTTATACAATTAACCTCTCTGTCGTTCGACCCCGGTCTTGCCGGGTTATTTATTACTGTGACACTCCTACACTTGGGATAAGACATCAACTCTTTGATCGTGTCAAGTTTTTGGTGCCGTTGCCGGGGAGGTAAATTCTTGTATAAATTATAATATTTATTTTATTTTTTTATTTTTCACTTTTCTTGTATCTAACTTTTGTTTCTTTTGTTTTGTTTCTTTTTCTCTTGTTTTCTTCTTCCTTTTATTCTCTTTCTACACGTGCATGAGAGTTTAGTCACGTACATTAAGTGGTAGACTTTGTAGGGTATCCTCATTATTTTCAAAAAATATAGCTGAAGAAGATAACCAATCACTTCATAATGAGAATAATGAGAATAATCGAGTTAGAACACTAAGAGACCACAT
>Ga0325402_1004906_pt1 | contig 12437 bp, 14 predicted proteins | sample PopdelMetagenome_22_FD_207212 | JGI IMG/M metagenome (GOLD analysis project Ga0325402, IMG submission 207212) | Populus deltoides microbial communities from Bellville, Georgia, United States - Xylem-PdKOR-R3 | ecosystem: Host-associated > Plants > Phyllosphere > Stem > Wood/Secondary xylem... | reverse complement strand
AAAGGTGAATTGCCCGTGTTTCCAAACGGGATTTAAATCCGCCGTCCTGCTGAGCATAGCCCAGTCTTAAAGAAGAGTCGAAAACCATCTAGGCCTAGGCGTAGTTAGGACTTCCTGGGCTCAGATCAGACCTGGCTGTGACAGTCTACTTGATCGGCAAAAGCTAGAAAGGGAATTATTTGTGCTGTGGTCGTGTGAGGGAAGGAGAACAAGGTGCATTTTATGCACCTGTCTCTATTCCTATGATGAAGCCACAATGGAGTGATGGACCCCAGTGCAAGAGCAGAGAGAAGATTTAGAGTGATAATTCCAGGTGGCACCACTCAGAGCCATTACAACCTTATCCCGCATCAAAAATCTGATCTCTTTCTCATCATCCAGTATCCGAAACCATCCATTTCCCTTCACATATCACAAACACAAACATCCAAACCCATTTTCTAGGCACCACAAAGCCCAGCAAACAGAGCTTGGCAGTTTATTATACACGAAACAATCGACCTTTTCTAGTTGAAGGTAGTGAAGCAAAGAGACATGGCCTCCACTGCATGCTTCTTGCACCACCATGCACTAACCACTCCTGCCAGATCAACCTCATCATCACAGCGCCAAGTGGTTAACCTCAAGCCCGCCCAGCTGGTTTGCAGGGCACAGAAGCAGGCAGCACAGGAAGAGGATGACGGTGTTGTGTCTCGTAGATTGGCACTCACTGTGCTCATTGGTGCTGCTGCCCTTGGCTCAAAGGTTGCTCCCGCTGATGCTGCCTATGGTGAATCTGGTAAAACATACATAAGCTAAGCTCCTTATTTATACTTGTCTTAATTGCTTGTAAGTGATGAACTGAAATGGCTAGTAGTATATGAGTTTTGATGTTGAAATCGAAGCAGGACTCTATGGAGGTTCTGCTTAACATGTTGGCATCATATTTATGCCATGATTCTTGTCTTTTCTATTTTGGGACAATCAACCGCCAGCTCTGGTTTTTTCCAATAAAACCAGTAAGTATCCACAAGAATAGAACATCCATAGATATATCTTCACTGGCAAAATCAAATAACTCCCTCGCATTAATCATAACCAAGTATCCCATATTTATGTGGTCTTTGGCTTTACCTACCTCTGAACTGAAGGAGTTAAACTGTACTAGTTTCAGCTTATGTTAAAAGAAAAAAAAAAAAAAACACCGTATTGATTTCATCATATTGGATGGTAGCTAGTTTAGATAGGGGGAGGTCACTCGAGGAACGTACTGGTTAATCCAACTCACTTGAGATTGGAGTGATTAAGGAGAGAATGCTCTCTGAATGGACATTTTACTGATTCTAAAAAAAAAGGCGACTAAAGAGGGGAAATTCATGTCCTCTGAATCTGATACCCTCCAAACCATCCATAAACGTAGGCATGGTACTCAGTCTCGAGAAACAGAATTGATCAAATTTGTCTAGTTGATCAGTTTACATGGCTCGTTGCAGCCAATATTTTCGGGAAGCCAAAGTCAAACACAGACTTCTTGCCCTACAATGGTGATGGATTCAAGTTGTCAATCCCAGCAAAATGGAATCCAAGCAAAGAGAGAGAGTTCCCTGGTCAGGTTCTGAGATATGAGGACAATTTTGATGCCACCAGCAACCTTTCTGTCATGGTCACCCCAACTGACACGAAATCCATCGCCGACTACGGTTCCCCTGAGGAATTCCTCTCGAAGGTACAATAATTTTTCGTATTCTCAATCCATCAAATTTATGCAGAAGTTCAAATCTGCATGGAAGACGTTTTTAACTACTTCCAAGCTTTCTTTCAAAGTCTGAATTTTGGAAAAATGGTAGAAACTTGACAAATATTTTGCTTTGGTTACTGCAGGTGGATTACTTGCTTGGAAAACAATCCTCCTTGTTTGCGACTTCATCTGAGGTACTGTCGAAACAACGGAGAAACATTGCAGAATAATTCGTTTGATTTTCATGTTGTTTATAAGACGTGCTAAACCTTCTCAAACTAGACCACTAAAGAATTAAGTGGAACAATTTTATGTTTTTATCCACCCAAAGTAGCAGTGTTTATGCATTTTTATTTCATGTGAATCTAAACTGATCACGCAGGGTGGTTTCGACACCAATACCGTAGCAACGGCTAACATATTGGAGACCTCAACTCCGGTGATCGATGGGAAACAATATTACTTCTTGTCAGTGCTGACAAGGACTGCTGATGGAGATGAAGGTGGCAAGCACCAACTTATCACAGCCACTGTGAAAGATGGTAAGCTTTACATTTGCAAGGCACAAGCTGGAGACAAGAGATGGTTCAAGGGAGCAAGAAAGTTCGTGGAGAGCGCTGCAAGTTCTTTCAGTGTTGCTTAAGAAACGTAACTAAGAAATTGTTGTAAATCAAATTGAAATATGTGATGTTTGTTTTGAGCTGTTGTCCAGCTTTCCTTATTGCTAAAAAAATCTTAGAGCACGTACTTGATTGATTGGAGGCTCGACCAAAATGATAGAACCCCTTGACAAAATATTTTCAACTTTTATCTTTTGCTGTGGGAAAAAAATGCAGCTAACTGGCCTGGGAAAGTTAAATGTTGCAAGGAAAAAAACACTAATTTTGAAAGTACAATAAATAAAGCACAAGATTCTCCCCCCTCACAAAACTCACAACAAATTACAGCCTTTTTTTTGGTCCAGAAGTTTTTGATCAACTAGCATGTGATAGGACCTAACATCTAACCCACAATTAACCCCTAATGGTAAAAATTTGGGACCAAAAAATTTGCTCCCCTATGATCTCAAGTTTAAACCCTATAGTTGCTAATATAATAGCCACTTGAGGCTTACATGGTTGTTAACTTCAAGGCTCATAGAATTAGTCGAGATACACGCAAGCTGGCTCGAACACTCACGTTAATCAAAAAAAAAAAGGAAAGAGCTCATCCAACGTTAAAAATGATAAGAAATTTATTATCAGAATGTCGCTGCACAATTCACATGCTTGTTTGATATGAATTCAATGTCTGCTGGAAACAAAAATAAAGTATATACATGAAAGCAATGGTCAAGGAAAAGAAGTATTTATCTGAAAATATCATGCTTGAGTTTCTTTCAAGTTCCTCCATTGCAGTAGTGGGTGCCATTGCTGTGAGCACTCTTGTGCTTCACATGCAGGGAATTCAAGCCCCATATTCGAATGGTACGATCATCACTAGCAGATGCTAACATGTATGGATTTGCTGGATTCCAGCTCACGCAGTTAACTGCTCCAGAATGACCTGGCAATGCCTCTACAAGATCTCCCGAGCCTCTATGCCAGATATATACCTGCAGATATATATAATTTGAACTTCAGAAAGAAATGATAATAGCACTCAAACACTTCAGAATTAAATATCCAGAACCAAAGAGTTTCATCTACACTCGTTCCAAAACACAGCCAGCCAAAATTCATCAAATCTGATGAACTTAGTTACCCTCCTCCCTTATTTATAAACTAATAACCCAGAATTCAAGAATGACAATAACAAACAAAAGCAATGCCTTTTTTTAGAGATTCCAGAACGTTTCAACAGCTGCTCCTTACTTGTGTAATTATAGTACCATACAATAAATAGTACAACCTAGACATTCAAGAGGTTCAGACACTTGGACATCTAATAGCCAAGCTTGATACTCTCTCTTCATCCAACTTTGCACATGCAGTTATGCCAGTGATAGCTTTTAGTTCTTCCACCATTTCTGATTTTGATCCTTGGGTTATACATTCAGGAGCCAATGATCACATGACTTGGTCTTCAAATTTTTTTTCATCTTATGGTCCTGGAAAAAGTTTTTTCCAGCATGTCTCATTAATAGGATGCCACTTAGAGTTCTTGAGCTCAGAAGTTCCTACAAGGAACATCGACAATATGTTGGTAAGTTGAGTCCGCGAGCATTGAAATGTGTTTTCACTGGATACTTTGCTACTTAGAAAGGGTATAAACATTATCATCCTTCAAGTAGGAAAATGTTTGTTAGCATGGATGTAACTTTTTGTGAAAATGAGAGGAAGGTCAACAAGAGTGCAGATATGTAATTGGTATCCCCAACTCTGTTTAATCCTAGACCATAATTGGAGGGAGCAACTCAGAGGGATAGAGAGAAGGAGAAAGGAGATGAAAATCTGGCAGAAATCGAGGAATGCAAGACTGATGAGAAACCAGAAAAAGAGAAAGAAATAGTTAAGGAAGATGATGGGGAAACTAGAAAGGGACAGCAGGAGAAGGTTTAGCAGGTTACACTAGCAAGAAAAAAACAAAAGTCAATGAATCTACTATACCTAGCCAAGAACCATCTTCGAATTCAACCTTACAACATACTTCTGACTATAAGTTTCCTAACTCTTCCACTGAAAATGTCATTCTTTCTATTGATGATCTTACTATAGCTCTTAGAAAAAAGAGTTTGAAGTTGTACCAAACATCATTTATCTAATTTTGTGTAGGATCGGTTGTCACCTTCATATAGAGCTTTTGTATCCTCCTCGGAATTGGACGGAGGCTGTAGAAAATACTATTTTTGGGGTCATCAGAAAACAAAGAAATATCCAATTTCATAACATGAAAAGTTTTTTTTAGTTCTTTAAAAGAAAATCTGCTCAAATCACATTCTTTCATTTTTGTTTTGAAAACTTCAGATCTATCTTTCAAGAAAATAGCCATTCGAGCTCCCTTTATTCATTCCTTCAACCTGTATGGATGTTCTTAAATTGAAAGATGGCTCCTCTTCACTGGCTTTCTAGTCTTTGCATCCACTTGGCTACTCGTACGGTTCCTAAGGGATAGAATTTGATCCTAATCAACCAACTTTATCGAGAAAGATTACTTTCGGATGTTTGAAGGCCCCGCTGACCAGAAGTAATTTAGAAAGATTCTTCTTTCTCGATGGTGATCAGTAAAGTAAAGGAAGGGGCACTTCTTTGGGTCGATTCAATGCTTTTATTTGCATTACAGGTCATTTTAGAGGAAAGAGATCTCGTTTTCAGTAGGCGGAAAGAAGCTATGGTAAAGGAGATGAGAGCGATTTTGAAAAATGACACATGGAAGCTCACTACTCTTCCTGTTGTAGAGAGAGTGGTAGGTTGCAAATGGGTTTTATCCATTAAGCAGAAGTCGGATAGAAGTATTGATAGGTAGAAGACAAAGCTAGTTGCTAAGAGATATACCCAAACTTATAGAATTGGCTATCAGGAAACGCCAGCTCCTATTGCAAAAATGAACTCAATCAGGGTATCATTATCTATTGCATCCAACCTAGGATGGGACTTGCAACAATTAGATGTGAATAATGCTTTTCTACATGGGAACTTAAAGGAAGAAGTGTACATGAAAATTCCTCTAGGTTTCTCTTATGAGAAGAGAGAGGGCAAGGTCTACAAGTTGAGAAAAACTTTATATGGCATTAAGCAATCTCCATGTAAATGGTTTGATAGATTCATCAAGGCAATTCTTAGATTTTGGTACAAACAAAGCAATGGAGACTAGGAGACACTATGTTCATTAAACATTACCAAGGCAAGAAAACAATTCTCATTGTATATGTTAATGACATTGTGGTGACAAAAAATGATCATGAGGAGGTTCATATGTTGAAGTATCTTGCTAAAGAACTTGAAAACAAAGACCTTGGGAGGTTGCGTTATTTTCTAGGAATTGAAGTCGCAAGGTTAAGTAAGGGCATCTTCATTTCTTAGAGGAAGTATATTCTTGATCTACTACCTGAAACAAGGATGTTGGGTTATAAATCAGTTGACTCCCTTATAGAAGTGAATCATCACCTTGTCGATTGTGAAGATGAAGTAGTTGGAATGGGGAGATATCAAAGCATGGATGGTAGGTTGATTTATATACCCAATCTGATATAATTTAATCAGTTAGTGTTATCAATCAGTTTATGCATGATCCTCACGCATCCCACCTTGACGTTGTTTATCGCATCCTTAGATATCTAAAGTCTGCTCCTGGAAAGGGGTTGTTGTTTTCTAATAATAGTTACTTCAAGGTAGAAGCACATGGAGTGTGTGAACTTTTGTGACTAAAAAATCTGATGTGTACTTGTTTCACATTATACTTTCAAGATGGCAATGAGAGATATCAATGTCTTATCTTGAAAGGGAGTGTTGTCAAAAGCAATTATTAAATATAGTGTGGAGTCAAGGGTAATACAGTAATTTTATATTCTTTTCTTATATATAGTAAAAGGATGGAATGAGCTAATATTTGTTGTCACTTCCTCATAACCTTTCTTTCTTCATTCTTCTTCCTCTCATTTTTCCACTTTTCTTCGTCCATCTCTAAATAATCTTAGAAAAACAACTAGTCTTTTAATGATAATATAAATTTGATATATGTATTGTAGTATTATTTTATATCATCGTTGCATATAGTATAAGGGGAGATACATATGTTGTCACGATTGAATTTTGGCCTGTATGAATTCATATGCAAGTTGATATGATTAATGAGTTGCATCATCCTTCATTAACTTGATCAAATGATATCTTGTGTTTTGTTCATTTGATTACACAAAGTTTATTGTCCGTTTCCAACTAAGTGGTTTAGTACTTTTGAAGAGTTGTTCGTAACTTGTTTTAAATTGAATGTTTGACTTGTTTTACACTTAAATGTTAACTTGTCTTAAAATCATAATTTAACTTGTTTTATTCTATATGCTTAAAGTTTATGATATTTTTGAATGGTGTAATAATTATATGTTTATTTAAATGCCTTTATGAAAATATGCCGGTATGAAATATGCATTAGTGTTTAAGTTCAATGGTGATTAAATACAAGGTCAAGGCATGCATAAAAGCTAAGGTAAGTAGCTCTACTTAATGAATATAAAAACATATATTACATGCATTTCTGTGTTGCACAAGCTTTGTGATGATTTAAATAGGTTTCATGAGAAAAAATCATTCAAGGAAATCATAAAAAAACCAATGTATGGATACATGAAGTTCAAGAACAAGAAACATGATGAGATAACTACTTTTTACTTCAAAGATCAAGAACTTGTAATGAGTATTAGCCAAATAACATTTTATTTAGGAAATAGTTTTCACATCTACAAAACCTAAACAAACCCAAAAGAACACAAGAGCACAAGAAAAGACCAAAACATGCAAAACAAGAGAAGACTTATGGTAGCTAAATCAATCTAGCTAATTTAGAAAAACAGCTTCTAGTTTCTCCAAATGATGTGACCATTTTGGTAAAAACAATTCAACTTTTTTTTTGAAAATTCCAAAATCTGTCCGACATCTTTAAAACAGTCTAAGCGATTCTAGAAATGGTCCAACTAATTCTCAAGTAGACTGAATTTTTTTGAAAGTTATGTCCAACGACCAGTTTGATTTTTAGCACTATAAATACCCCTCACTTGAGCAAAATGATCAAGAACATCAAAGGCAAAATTCTGATTATATTCTCACTCTTAATTCATTCAAAAACAAGGTTGAAGTGTTATTGGTAAAATTCCTTCAAGTGCTTCATTTGTATACCATTCAACTTTATTAAGAGAGTATTATTGTGGAAAATATAAGTGACACTTAAAACACTTGGTAAAGCCTCTAAAACCTATTTAAGTGTTTGACACTTGTCCATTTACAAGTATTGGTGAGGAATGGTTTGCTAACCTTGTACCCTTAAAAAAGATTAGATTAGGTAGTGGGTTTGATCCTTAGCCTTTGCAAAAGGATTAGGTTAGATCTTGAACCCATAAAAGAATTGGGTTAGATCTAGAGCCTAAAAAAGAATATAGAAAGGTTTCAATCTTTGATCTGTGAAAAAGATTGTGTAAAGTTTTGGTATTCAAGAAGTGGACTGTGAGTATTAAAACTCTTAAATGGTAGTAGACGGTTGTCTGAACCTCTATAAAATTCTTGGTGCACACTCTCTTAACTTTATCTCCTTACACCTTATTTGGAAATAAAACTAAAATGTAGGACATTGTTCCATTCATGCAAATGATTTCTTAATCTTGGCTAGTTACTCATTCCGTTTGTGATTAGTATTTAGTGTAGATCAAACTTGTTCACATGTAGATTTCTTACCATATTAAGGAGAGAAAATTTCTTGGTGACATTTAACCCCAAAAAAAAGTGATTGGACGTATGATAAATTTATTATAAAAAAAAAGCTTCTATATACATATACTTGTAACTCTCCATGTGCTTCTGAGCTATTTCTAAAGGTTTCTGGTAACAAAACTGTCAACAGAATTTCCATTTTTTTCTTCCAAAAAGAATAGGATAGAATACTATACATCTAAGGCAAACTGTTGATATAAGAATATGTGGAAGCCTCATAAGACACATACAGAGAAACAAAAGCACTATTTGAAGCTTTTTCAGTTTTTCCCTAAAATCTTCAGTCGGCCAGCTAATTATTTTCTATCAAAACTAGTCAGTATCCATTGTGATTCTCATGCATGATAAGGGAACATAATAATTTTTTCAACGTAGAACAAATAGTATATCCATTGTGATTCTCATGCATGATAAGGGAGCAGAATAATTTTTTCAATGTAGTACATATTGAAAAGCCACCACAGTATCAGCAATCCTATGGCCGTGATCAATTTACGAAAAAAATCACGAGATCTCAACTGCTTAGGAATGTACATAACATTTGACTTTCTTAGGAAGTGCAAAGAACTAACATGCAACATTTGATTCAAATAATGCCCTTCTCTTGAATGATCTGACCAGATCATTACCACCCCCTCCCATGATAAAATGGTTAGTGACGAGGAAAGAAAGAAACATGCCCAGGCAGAAGACTATGGTTTATGCACAAGGAAAAGTAATTAAACAGATGAACAAAACTTCTGCTTCTAGTATACTTTCTTTTAAAGAATTAAAAAAATAAATAAAACAATCAAAATTCATACCTGAGAGTCTTCACTACCACATGCAATAAAAGCTTGTTCAAGTCCCCCAAAACATGACCTAATGACAAACCGGGTACGCCTATGGCCTTTGTACTTTGCAACAAGCCTGATGTTACCATCTATACTCCACAGATGGATTTCTTGGTTCAGAAGATTAACCAGCAAGAACCTATTATCTCTTGATAATGAGAATGAAGTAATTGTTTGATCTTCTTCAATCACCCTCTCAGCTTTAGCTTCTCTATCAAGCAATAAAATTGCAGTCGGTCTACACATACTTATAATCTGCTTCCCATCACTTGTTATCTCTAAATCAGAAATCTTCAGAGTTTTCTGCCCTTTCCAACATTCTACCTCTTTCCCGTCCAATTCCCACATGCAGATGCTCTTATCATTGATGCCAGAAAATATCCATTTCCCGTCTGGAAACCACCCACAGGACACTAGGCCAAGGCCCACTTTCTCATAAACCTGGAGGCACTCACCAGAAGAAACATCCCAGCGCCTGACAACCTCCTCCACCCCACAAGTAAGAAGCTGGTGGTCATCAGGACTCCATGAAACAGAGGAGACAGGTTTTTGGTGACCAGATAATCTATGCTTCAAAGAAACTCCACCATTTACATCAATCTGGAAAGCATGACAAATTAGCTGGCACATAAGAAACATATATAATTGTTCCATGAGCAGAATGACACTAATGCATCTGGACCTCCAGCAGTCCCTTGTTCTTCAAATAAGGGGGGTTGCACATAGTAAACAAGGCATGCCCAGTGAAGCTTATAAATGCTTATGGGGAAGAAATAGTTGATTATTTAAGAATTTTAATGGTGTTTGATTACTAAGGTTGCATAAACAGAGTGATTAAACTTCTAAAGACACCATATGAGAAACACACAATTAAATATCCCAGGCAGAAAGTTGCAGGCAGAATCAAATAAAACAGCAGAGAAAGAATATGGAAATACAATTGAATAACTTAACATGCTAAAAGCAAACAATTATACCTCCCATATGATTGCTGATCGATCGTTAGAGGATGAAGCTAAGTATTTCCCATTATGTGAAAATTGTAAGAACCAGACTTCATCTGAATGTGCTTCTAATATCTGTTCCAGTGGGAATAAGAGAAAGACTCAATCTAGTGGTGCCAGAAATGCATAGAAAGCAACTGAAAATGGAAAGGTGTAGTCTGCTCATGGAAATAAAATCCAAAGCAAAAGATAAACATAAACAGGACTTACTAAAAACATATAAATTAAGCAATAGCATTCATCAAAATTTTCACTTTCCCAATAAAAAAATGCCCTGATAGATTATTGATTCAACTTTCATTGCTGCTTCTGACCCCAGAAATCTTTTCCACTTAGTCACTAAGATAATAGCTCTGTATAACTAAAATTTGGTCAAAGCACACATTATATAACAGCTCATAAAGAAAAACATTGCATCACAGAATTCAATCAAAACAAAAGAACCTCCATATAAAGCCATCATTTGCAAATATGCCCTAACCTGCAAAATTCGAGAAGGAATCTGATCTCTCCCACACTGATGATCTGAGTATAACGACATTTCTTTATCCAACGAGTTGTGAAAGAAGCAAGCATCCCGTTGTAAGGTAAGAGCCTGTTCAACTAAATGTTCCAATCTGCTCTCAGGTATTATAACTGTTGGGGGAAGCAGCTTTTGCAGTTCCTCCAGCAGCTTGGATCGTGGCTTTATCCTTCCATTGTCTTGATTGGAAGAACCAACTGAATTGCAATGTGTAGAAGATACAATGCAGGAAGAAAGTTCACAAATTCGACCATTATTAATGCAGAGAGGAGCAATCTCAGTCCTCAGTGTCTTCAAAGCATCCACAACATTGTCCCCGTCCAAAAGTTCAAAAAACTTCTGCTCCAATATCAGAAAACATGCTGACTTGACAATGTTTTCATCCTTTAGGCCAATGTTATGCAATGTGACTACACTTTCATCCCAATTGCCATTGAGAACTTGCTGCATAAATAAATCTACTGCAGATGAATGTAATGGTATCCCAGACTCTTCCTCTAAATGAGCACAGCTTTTCTTATATCCAAGAGAATGCAGCGCCTTGGCTATTATTCTGACAAATTCAACTCTTTTAATAACTCCTTTTGAACCAAGAACATCTTTGTCCCCTTCAGATTGTGGGGGGCGAGCCATCAAATCCCTGGAACCAACAATGGGCTCTGTTAAAGATGAACCGTTGGAAAGACCTGTCAACCTTCCGGAGGCTAATTTCAGGCGTTTTGAGGCTGGTTCATCATCCTCTACACCTCCCATGAAATGCTCACCTCAGCCCATATATTACAGCAATGGTAACTGGACAACTAAGGAGTCTAATTAAAAATGTCTTGAATGTATCACAATATATATCTTCCTGTATAACAGACAAGTAAAATTTGTTAAAATGGAAGTAAGGATGAGGAATAGAGTCATAAAAAAGTTCTCCTTGATTATTTGATCTTGCAAACAACAGCAAAGTAAAATGATATATAAGACAATAGAAAACAATATCACTTGTACTGAACATTCTATGGGTTGCCTTTTCTCAAGGTGTCTTTCCCAACTCATCTGTTGGTTTTTTTGCATAAACTCCTGTAATTATCAGTCTTGCAGTAACTGCTATCATATAGAAACTTAAAATATAACTGTTCAGCTAAGCTTTAAAGGCTTATGTTCAAAGTATAACTTCAGTACAGCATCCATCATTCAAACCCACTGCACATGAGAATGAGATTGACAGAGTTTCGAAAGAATCGATAGAACTTCTGGTTCATGGATTTAAATTGGCAAGAGAACCAGTTGCTAAACCATTTTTTAGACAAAAACAAAAGTACAGAGATAAAGAAACTTACCTTGAGAGCAACTTGGTTCAGAATAACTGCAAAGCTTGAAGAAAGATACAACACCTCAAATGAACTGCAATGGCGTTCCACTTTTCATTATCTGTACCATGCCAAATGCTTCCAAGTAAGAAATATTGAAGATGGGCTTAATTTTTTTTCTTTTTTCTTGCAACTTTTGTTTTTTTATATTACAATTTGCACTGCCTAGCATCAATAACAAGACCTGTTGATTTAAGTTATGCGAGAATGACTTGGAAATACATAGTTATGATAGTTTGGGGCATATAAAACTACATGAATTAGAGAATATGACATCCTCTGAACATAGTATGCAGTGTGGGACAAAAAATAATTGGCTTTAAGAACATGGCCCCTTATTGAAATCAGATAATGTAGGAGAATGGTGGCAAATTACCAGGTCACTATTCTTTATCTCTGTCAAATTACACTATCTGATTGCTCATCGAAAACAGACGTTCAAAGTGTAATAATACATTGATCCCAAAGCAATAGAAACTCAATAACTCATCATGCTACATTAGCATCCATTGTAGGAAAGCTTGCTTGAGTCTAACAAAAAATCCCCCCCTGTAAGAACTGGGTGCCAGGATTATGTTTGGTTTTAAAGTTTTGAGAAGTGATT
>Ga0325402_1004899_pt1 | contig 12443 bp, 3 predicted proteins | sample PopdelMetagenome_22_FD_207212 | JGI IMG/M metagenome (GOLD analysis project Ga0325402, IMG submission 207212) | Populus deltoides microbial communities from Bellville, Georgia, United States - Xylem-PdKOR-R3 | ecosystem: Host-associated > Plants > Phyllosphere > Stem > Wood/Secondary xylem... | reverse complement strand
TAATCTCGTCTAACCCTAAAAATCCCTGTACTGTAAAAAAAAAATATTAAGAAATCATCCCAGTCTATACAAATATATTGATTAGGTACCCTGTTCCTGGTATATTTTTCATCTCCTTTGAGTATCATGTATTTTACTAAATTCTCAATCATAGACTACATTTTTTTTATTTTTTAATTAACAATTCTATCAAGTAGTCACTTGAAACTCAAATAATTTATATTTTTCTATGTAAAAAAAACCACATGAATCTAGTGAATGTGTTGTATACAGGGGTTTTATCATTTTTATATATAATTACTCTCATGAAACATGTTTGGAAGTGTGGTTGCGGTTATTTTTCAAAATATTTTTCGTACCGAAATGCATCAAAATAATATTTTTTTTAATTTTTAAAAAATTATTTTTGAAATCAGCGTATCAAAACGATTCAAAACATAAAAAATAAATTTTAAAAACACGATTTATACCGCGTTTCCAAACAGTTTTACAATCTAATCTATTACTTCAGTTTCACTTGAAGTAGGTTCTGTTAACTAAACTTGACTAAAGGATGTATTTCCAAATTCAATGAGAAGGGGAAGATTTAATTTCATCTATGTTTGTTATAATATAAAAAATATTTTTTAAAAGTATTTTATAATTAAAAATATATTAAAATAATTTTTTATTTTTATCAAATCAAAATCATTCAAAAACACCTGATCAATAAATAAACAGTCTTTTAATCAAGGTTTCCAAGTTTACCCAAAAAAAAAGAGTAGTTCTACGGCCAATAAAGTACAGTGATGAATAGCTGTGTATGCAGAGAAGCTTGGTGAGAATGTGAGGTATTTGATGCCAAGCAAGCATTCAACAGGGCACGAAGTGACAATAGTTAGCAGTCACAGTCAGCACCACTTATTAGTGATTTAAGGTTTGATTGTTTTTACGGTGTTCTTGTGTTTTTTTTTTAAATAATTTTTTATTCGTTTAGATTGTTTTAGTTTGTTAATATTAATAAATAAATTTTTAAAAAATATATTATTTTAATATATTTATAAATAAAAAATAATTACCAGTGCAATAATAAACACTACAGCAGACAGTAGTTGAACGTATTCTATTTTAAGGTGGACAGATCTTTGATGACAAGAACCCTTTGGATGGATTCCCGAAGGGTTGTTTGTCCCATCTCGTATAATACACACCTCTTCTGGATGACAGGTTGTTTTTTTCTTTCTTTTTCTTTTTTAACCTGTAAATTCCATTTTTTTTCTTCAATAAAATCACGAGTTTGAGATTCCATGGATGGACTGCGATCTGTTTTTGTCCGATTAGTAATTAAATGAATCGACCCATGTGACCAATTTAGGCGTATAATATCTTGCATTTCACAGAGCCTTTATCACTGGATATATTACGCGCACTTCATTGAGGGCTAAACAATTTTTTTGTGTAAAAAGATTTGATAAATTAAAAAAAAATTCAAGTTTCAAGTCATTGATTCGAATAGTAATTTAAATAATATAAAAAATATTATACCTAAACCCATTCATTCATAATATCAAACAACCAAATAACCTAATTGAAGAAAAACTATAAAAAAAAAGTAAAATAGAGTAAAAAGCACCAGTTTAAAAAAAAAAGGACCAAGCAAACCTTCTAAACCCAATCCAATATAAAAAACCTGTAACTTGTTATATTATGGACCCGAGTTCAATTAAAAAATTTAAATATCATCCAATTTAATATTGAAGCATGGAATCGTTGAAAATATATTAATAAACAAAACTTGCAAAAAGAAAAGGGAATCACAAAAAAAAAAACAGGGGTAAAATTTGACAGGGATAAACCCAATGAGAATGAAATTTGAAAAAATAGTAGAAATGAGTCTTGAAAAAAAATACAATTAAAAAAATTAGAACCAGACTTAAATTATTAAAAAACTATAGGCGTTGAAATTGAAAAACATTTGTAATATGATAGATTATTTATAAATTAAAAAATATGATAGGGGTGAAATAAAAAAAATATTGAGGGCTCAACCAGTGGAATGAAATCGAAAAAAAAACAATAAAACCTTAAATCTGAAAAAAGACAATAAAAAAATAAGAAAATACCAATCTAGAAAAAACTCGGCAAATCTCCTGAACCCGGTTTAATCTCTAAAAGTCGTATCCCATAAAATCTTTGACTCGTATTCAATGAAGAAAAAAACATAATTCTCAACCAATTAAATTTTGAAGGATAAGATCGGTAAAAAATAAAATTAATAAAAAAACAACAAAAAGAATGCAAATAAAATTTGATAAAAAAACTCAATGAGGATGCAATTTTATGAAAAAAATAAGTAATCTTAGGTAAAATAAATAGCAATTAAAAGAATAAAAACTAAATTTTAAAGATTAAAAAAATCACAGGGAGTGAAATTGAAAAATACTTGTAAAAAAAAGCAAACCCGGACAAACTTTTTAAATTTTCTTAAATCTTAAAAAACTTGCAACCCATGAGACCTTGAATTTAAGTCCAATCAAGAAGTTTATTATAAACTAATTTAAAAATATAATTTTTAAAAATCATCAAGAAAAAAAAATCAACAACCAAGAGAGCACGGATTAAATTCGATAGGAAAAAAACAAACAAAAGATAATGAAATTATAAAACAAAACCAAGTTAAAAAATTATCCCAAATAAAAACTTGTCAAAACCAAAAGATTAGCAATAAAAAAAACATGAATTAAATTTAATAGGAAAAAAGAGCTAATAAGGGTGAAATTGCAAAACAAAAATATTTTTAAAAATGATTTCAAATGAAAAAATAACAGTAAAAACAATAAGGATCAAATTTGAAAGATAAAAAAAATTAAAAGGGGTGAAATTGAAAAAACATACTAATTTTATAGATTATTCAAAATAATAAAAAATCATAATAAAAAGAGAAGAGACCACATCTGAATAACCATCAAATTAATGGGTTGTTCTTGAATTTTGAAGGTGCTCGCGTGAAAATCTAGGTTAGGGAGAGAGAAATAAGGGGAAAATAAATGGTCATCCGCACCGAACCACCGTGAATGGTGGTACACATGCTGCCTCATCAAGTTAAAAATACCGAGACCTTCCAAACATCACCTATAATATGTTGTTTGGTGGTTGGACAAGCCCTCGTGCGTCGTTAGAATAGTGCGAAGACTATCCACACGTGCCAACAAGTGTTTTAAAATTATATTTAATAAATATAATTTACAACAATGCCCCTTACAACCCTGAAAATTTATAATAAAAACAAAGAAAAAGTCATTGTGTAAGAGTTTAATCAGTTTTGTCTTTAAAGATATCTATAAAAAAAATACAAAAACACCCTTGAGGACTAAGCATCTTATTATTTTATTATAGAATTAAATGATTAATTTTACTTTGTATTTTAAAAAAAATTACTATTCTAACCCTGTACAATTAACAAAAGACATTTAAGTCATGGTGGAAAGATTAGTCTATCCCTTAAACCAAGTTAAAAGATTAAATGATGAACAAGCAATGCAGTAACTATATTGTAGCAATGAATAGTATAACATGTGAGTAGATGCACATTAACTTATAGAGGAGTTTTAGTTCTTTTTCGTAACTAAATTATTGGTTTGCATTATACCGAAGACTAAATCAATTTTTTAAATGCAAAGCAAAAGGTAGATGTTGCTAAATGATAATAAAATATATTAAATAAAAATAAAAAAAAACAAAGTGCCAAAAAAAATCCAGGTGAGTGGGTCTGGCTTTCATTACTTTTTTCTCTTTTATGTCATTTACCTTGACTTTTTTTTTTAAAAAAAATAGGCGACATGTCACTTGTTGTATCGATACTTTAGGCGCTAAAAGATGATAGAAAATCAGGGCATGGTTGTTTTACATAAAAAATCATTTTTCAATCATTTTTTTCACCTAAAAGTATATAAAAAATACTTGAGATATCTAAACAAACTCGTCATGTCTTCAAATAACTCAATAAATCATAAAAAAATGAAAAAATCAATTTAAAATCCAAAAACTTCATGAGATCAAATCTACTCTTTCAGAGAATTTGAAGTTGGAAGAACATCCCATTAAAACACCTCTCTTCAAATAAAACTTGCTGACACCAATAACGATTATTTTAATTTCTAAATCAATTTTAGCTGATATTTGTTTTTTCTGTCGTCAAAATTCAATGATAATCTCTCTAACCTCGAATCTTGGACTACAAAATAAGAAAAATAAAATTTTGAATTAAAAATGAATTTTCTAAAAATTAAAAGGACCGGAAATGGGTTAGTTGCAAAGTAAAAAGATTGAATTTAACTTTTCAAGTCAATTTTATAACCATCTACTTTCTTTATGTTTTTTAATTTGGTCCATGCCTTCCAACTCTACCCTTGCTTATGGGCTGAATCTCAAAAGGAAATAGCAAAAAAAAAAAAAAAACATCGAGTTGTAAGGGGCCTGGGTTCTTTCTGTTGAGCCAACAATAACAGGTCTGCTCTATTTAAACTTAGAATCCATCAATTCGGCTTTGCACCATTAGCCCTTTATACAAAACTTTCCAGCCTAAAGACTCCCAGCCAACTGAACCTCCAACCCAAGTCAGGATTTTAGTTGTCTCTAAGTTGTTTAATTGATTTTGCCTTTACAGATATCTATAAAAATTTAATAAAAAAATAAAAAATAACTCAAGTACACTTAGATGAATTTGCTAAACCTATAATACAAGTCATAAAACCAAGATAATTTTATAAAAAAACAAACAAAAAAAACATAGTTTTTTTTTTTAAATCGAAGAAAAAAAAAACCATTGCAATAAATAGTATTTTGTTATTTTTATAAGAAAAATAATAAAATAATATTTTGTTTAGCACATGCATGTAAAATAAACTTTGAAAAATCAAAATAATTTTGATTTTTCATTTTTCATTTAGCATCTCGAGATGCTCTCTACTTATAGAGAGCCAAGAGACCCTTGAACTACGCAATTTGTGTCTGTACCTCTGTTTATTTCAATGCAAAAGGATTCTCTCATCCATCCATGACCCAGGGTTCCAATGGAAAAAATAATTCAGGAAGCATTCAAAAAACCCCATTACAAAAGTCAACTTTACCAGAAAAGGCGAATTCAAAACTGAACAATCACTTTATTTTTGTATAGTGTTTGATGAATCCCTGGAAAAAAATTCACGAAGTTTTCTGTAACTAGGTTGGTTGACTGACCGGCTTAAACCTTTTTTTTTCTGACATGTTCTCGAAAAACAAATCCCCTTGGAAGACAGGAGACGATCAAATATTCAAGTCAATAAATATAAACACACGAAAAGGGGAAAATAGTAAAATACACTGGAAGAGAAAGAAATAAGATGAAAGTAACCATTTGACTTGACTTTCTATGATGTAGCTTTGGGAAGATCGTATCAGAAAGAATTGGTGTGTTACCATTGGCCAGCTTTAGTTGGCTTTAGTTATTATATCATGTTATGATTGTTGTGCCATGCACACTATTAATAAAATATTAGTGATAAATAATGTTATTGATATAGAAAATGGAGTCAGTTATGCATAGACAAAACTCATGCTTGCGTGGAAAAACATATGCATGAAAAAAAATTCATGTGCGCAGCTCCTGATTAAAAAAAAACATAAAAGAATGTGCCGGACAAGACTGAACAAACCAGGTCAACCCCGGTCTGGCTTCGAATTTTGGACTGAAATTCCAGCCGTTTGGAGTTTGGACAGCCCAAACGGCTAGGAATATATATATATATATATATAAAATACGAAAATGTGTATTATCAGTGTTTAAGAAGACTGTTGCTACGCATTCACGTAAAATAATTCAACTAGGATTATACAGTTGAAACTAATAACAGATATCCATACCAAAGTAGCAGAAAGAACATGAGTAGAAAAAACATGGATCAAAGCAACATCTCAAGCTAAATTATTAGACCCGTTTATTTTTATATTTTAAAAATATTTTTAAAAAAATTAATTTTTTAATTTTTTTTTCTTTACTTCAAATTAATTTTTTTTATGTTTTTAGATTGTTATGATACACTAATATTAAAAATAATTTTTAAAAATAAAAAAATCATATTTTTAAATAAAAAACATTTTAAAAATTAACCATAATCACCACCATCACAGTACATTTGAGTTCAAATTCACATTCTTTACCAGCGGGACTACAGGGGCTTTGCCCCACCATTTTCTTGCACATTATTGACTGGAGTTGTGGTGCCACTTCTCTTGCTGGATTGCCCGGTGATTGTCCTGCCCATGAATCTTCCTGCTTTGCCCAGGCCACTGCCAACAGCTCCGAGGCCATTTCCCACAAGCCCGACCCCGGCACCAACACCAGTTCCCACAAGGCCAACTCCAGCACCAATGCCAGTGCCCACCATTCCAACACCTGATCCCAACAGTGATGCTGCCCCATCAAGTGCATCCATTGTGCTCCCTATAACTCCAGCTTCTTTTAGTTTCTTTCGTTCCTCCACAATCTTCTTCTCTTCTTCTAGAGCAACCAACTGCTCTTCCTTGTTAAATTCATGGTACAAGACCTGCAAACCCAACGTAAAATATAAACATAACCAATAACGACAGCACATGAAACTGACAAGTATAAAGCCTTAAAGATGAAAATAGAGCAAAATAATGGACAAAACTATATTGGTCCTCGAAACTATTAAAAATATGTCACGCCTGCGATTCATAGACAGAATCAAGAAACAGTAGAATGGACATAAATATGATCCAATTATCACCAGCTGTTGTACTAGTCGAATAAAAAGTAAAAAAAAAAAACGAGAAAATAAACTACAATTATGCCATATTTTGTTACCTTAATTGTGATAGTTCCTCTATCCTTCTTATCCTTGACCTTCAAGGTATCAAATGATGATAAGAGTCTCAACTCCACTTCCTTCCAAGTTTCGGCTTCCAGCTCATTTAAGGCCAATTTTGCTCTTCCTAATCTCTTGTCTTGCCCAATGTCCTTATCAAAGACCTGTTAAAGAGAGTTTCATCACATTATTGTCATAAAGGATAATATATGACACTCTTTCAGAAGAGATCATCTATGTCAAAAACACAAGTAGTTGAGATCATATTTGAGTTCTAGAGAGTAAAAACTGGGTAAAGTTCCATAGAATTAAAAGGGGAGAGAGGATGTCTCCATAAACTTTGGCAACTTCAACTGCTTGTTGCATAAAGATAATGGCTGGCATTTCGTAGAATAGCAACACATTAAATCATACAATACCAACACATGGTAAATGTATGCTTGCATGGATAGAGAAGGATGCATTTATCTGACAAAGGCATTTCGTAGAATAGCAACACATTAAATCATACAATACCAACACATGGTAAATGTATGCTTGCATGGATAGAGAAGGATGCATTTATCTGACAAAGTGCAGTTGGGAGAAAGACTAGCATACATGGATACAGAAGAAAAATTAGAGATGGATGCATGTATTTGACAAAGCGCAGCTGGGAGAAGGACTATGAAGTCACCTGTACATGCATTTACAAAATACAATGGTAAATGTTGTGCTTGCACTTCTGAGACAATTATGTGGCCTAATCTCCCACCCTTCCAAACAGAAAAGAAAGCAGACCTCACAGTTTAGGTTCTGAAAATTTCGAAACTCATTCAGTGCATATTTCTAGCATGACAAATATATAGTTGTCTCAGATCCCCACGACAATTACAATAAGGGCCCACATGGAAATGAAATTCAAGCTAGACTGTGAATTATGTCAACAAAACAAAATATAGAGTAAGAGGTGCATAAGAAACTACGCAAGCATTGTTCTGAAAAAGGCAAAATATAACAAGAGCAAAAGGATGAGGGGTATGAGAGATTTAAAACCTCAAGGATAAGCGACTGTGTCTCCTTGTCTTCAGCAATCAAGTCAAATGTTTGATTCCAAACAGGATTGAGGTTATTATCAACAACTTGTGTTTTAACCTTGAACATTGGCCGAATATATACAACTGCATAAGGATCAGATTTTCCAATCATTTCCATGTTCTTCAAGTCATTTGCCTTCACTACCGCCACTGTAAGCTTTCCTTGTGGTTTAAGCTCTAATTCGCTGAAATTAAAGAACAAGAAATATCTTAAGTAAACTAATATCTAAAATCTCAATCCTCCACTTTATGCTTCTAATGTTTAGACCCAGTCACCCAGGTGTTAAAATGAGGTTTAAGGCAAATATATCAACTTTTTAACAATACTTTCATAGATTGTTCATAGAAACTTATGATCATAAGATTTTGATTATATTGTCTTTCATAAACTACAGTTCTGTGGTCTGGAACTGTTCAACAGGTATAGATGTAAAGTTGAGTTTGTGATTTTTTTTTAAATCAGAAATAATTCTTAGGGACATTTTATGGGTAATATTTTGAAATATGTTAAATAGCATCATAGAACTATATGTCATTTGAGTTATGTAATCTTGAAGATAATTTGTTAAATTTCTAAAAAACTCGTCAATTCCAAAATTTTCCAAGCATTGCTAGCAATTCATGACCACAACAGCTATTACAGCTATCTAGAGCCAGCAACTCCATGACTGTGAACTAAATCGTAACCATGAGCACAATCACAATTTGTGACCAGAATGGCCATTACAGTTATGTGATGCTAGCAACTCCACGGTTGGGAGCACAACAGAAATCACAATTGCAACTGCAACTGTAATTTAGAACAACGACATACATTCATTTCAAACACATTTGAGTACTTAGACAGCCAAACTGTATTAAGAAATATTGTAACAACTCTCAGGAGCAGAAAACAAAAACCATAAAGTTTGCTGTTTACCTTGTGTCAACCGGGATACCACCGAGTGGAACAACAATCCTGTGGGGCCACTGAAGCATATCTGTGACAATTGAATTCACAGTATCCTACCAAATGTGATAAGAGCAGAATAGTGAGTAAGGATACCAAACTGACAATGAAACAAAAGAACATAAGTTTTGATAGAAGGAAGAAAATACTCACATCAATCATATCTGATACTCCGGGAAGGGCTGTTAAGCTTCCACCAACAGCCTTGAGAACATATTCTATCTTCGGCTTTGGCTGATTGATGATACAAGAATTAGTAATTTCTGAAAAAATTATACTGTAATGATGCCAACAATTACTTAGTGCATGCATTCATGTAATTAATTACCATCTCCTTTAAACTCAAAGTACTAACCATCTGATGATCATCACTAACAGCCAAATAGAGCATGCTATTGAAGTTAAATAAAATAATGGAACTAACTCATTTCTCGAGTTCAACTACAATCCTCATCCATACGCAACTCCTTACATTATATCAATAATGTCAAATGAATTCTTGAAATTAATATAAGATTAGTGTATTGTTATACTGTTGGATACAATAACCACTCAAAGAACTTAAAATCTCGGTGAGCTTAACCATTCATTAAATATGATTTCATCGTGACTTTGTAGTGTTTTGTTGTTTGTGTCGCCTTCAAGCTGGAACATCTTGAAGGTCCACCAGAAATGATAGTTACATATCTGGTATAAGAAAGAAAACAGAAAGAAAAAAGAAAACAGAGAGAGAGACAAGAAGAAGTTGAAATATCTAATGTCACAGGAACACCAGAAGGAAAAGAGAGGCATGTCCAAGCAATGTGATTTCTATTTCTCCCTCCTATTTCTGTTTCTCTGAAATCTTGCGAGAGCTTTATGATAAAGATATTCCAACAAAGCCTAACTATTTTAGTAAAGCCCAGTTATACACGCATATTTCCTATACTTAGAAATCATTCATATTGTCGAAAATCCATCAAAGCCACTTATTTGTTGTGCTAGTTTAAGTACCAACCTAAACACCTGCACATCACTACAAAGAAACATATAAAATAACAACCAGATACTTTAAAAACTTTAAAAAGGTGTACCTCAGCAAGTAGAGCAATAACAAGAGCAGAAATACATGGAATCTCTTCAGCAAGATGGAAGATAACACGGATAACAGTGTAAACTTCAAGATCTTTCAGCTGTAGCATTTTTTCACCATAAGAATATTAAGATAAGTACTCCTGGAACAAAAAGGATCCAAATGGATGAAGAAAAGTCAAGAAAATTTGGTTATTAGTCAAAGTCATTGATCCACCAACTTGAATGGGTATGGAAGCAACAAATGCAGCTTCAACGCCTAGAATGATGCTTGGATCACCACACCACCTCAAATCAATATCCATGGTAACTTCACCTTGCTTGAGACTTTGGACACGAATGCCTGCATTGATTTAAGTAATAAAGAAGGAAGTCAAGGAGCGATGCAATATAACATTGTGAAGGCAGTAAATAAGTGCATTTCAATGGTGAAAACATTCGTACTTGATAAATAAAAATATTCCTGGTAAATGTTTGCATGCTGTTTGTTTATTAAAAAATTGCCAGAAATATCCTATTTAAAAGAATGGCTCCAAGCATTAATTTACTTGAATGCTGTCATAATCTCAAATGACATAAGAATACTTCATCAGACACAAGTAGGGCAACAAATGCAACTACATAACAGAAATGAGCATCTGTTGATTCATACCTTCAATCTTGGGTGGCACAGTTCCAAGAGAAAATTTGTTAAACTTTAAAGAAGTAATCCCTGGGGGTCGGTAGTCTTCCAATAGTGGTTCAACAGATTCTTTAACCACCAGTGTAGCTGCCTGTGAACATATTCGACCAACAATCTCAGGTTTATTATGTCAGGAAAGAAGCTTGTTTTTGAGGCTCATTAAATTTTTACAAAATCTTTGATCTGCATCACTCTCCTTACAACAAATTCTATCTTCCTGCAATTCTTATCAATATACATGGATTTTTTTATTTTTTATTTTTGCCTAAACATGAACAGCATTTACCAGTATACATAGATTTTTTTCCTCTAAAAAAAATCGAATTAACAAGAAACCAAAGTGCACTTGAAATTTTTTCCCAGTTACACCTAATTGTAAGCAAAAAAATATAATAAGAATAAAAAAAAAACAAGGATCTTACTTCTGCAACAAAAGGCCATAATTTGCCCAATTGCTTGTTTAGCCATTTCACCTGCAAGATGCAACCAGAGTACGAATTAGTAGTGAACCACATCCTAACCATGCAACGATGCAGAAGGTGATTTTTTTTCTTGATACATGACATGTTGTCCTTTACCTTCACAAAAATATACCGCAAGTTCCAGAATGACAACACAATATGAAATTAGAGCTTAAACTCAATTTAAAATACAGGAGTACCTAACTAACTAGACAAGATTACAGACCTGTTCAAAAGCAGGAAAAGATATCCAATCAGGAAAATTATCACCACATATTTTCTTCAAATCATCTCTGTTGAGTGACCCGAGAAGTTTTATATCAACTGCCTGCAGACAGAAATTCGAGTTTGCATTTACTTTCCAAATTCAATGCACTTCACAGTATTTTCAAGCAACTTCTACGGAACAAATCATAAAGAGAGAGAAAGGAAAACGACAGGTATCTGAATCAAAATTAACGAACCTTCGCTACTCTTTTGGTGCTTCGGTACTGCATCATGTGTTTCCATCCAGCCATCAACCCGATTCCAAAGATGATCCCCAAAAATATCCCTGAAATCAGCCCCATTTCCCCCGATTCCAAGCACAACTAAACCTAATCCACCAAAAAGAAAAGGAAAACACAAAGACAAACAAATCAGAAAGAAAATAAAATCAAACAGCGATGCATTACGTCCATGAATTGCTATTGTTATTGTATGGAGAGGCTGAGGAGAGGAATTTACAGTGGAGAAATTAGGTAGCAGAGAAATGGAGGTAGAATCAGTTATGATTGCTTTACGCTAAGATAGTAATACTGATACTGCGATGCTCCTGAGAGTTTGTTTGTTTTCTCTCTCTTGAAAGTAACGGTTCCTTTCTTTCTTGAGTGGGAGATGCGAGCATTTAATATTACTCCACGAGAAAAAGAAAAACTAATGGAAGAGCAGAGGGAGGGCCAGTTATGGCGGAGGAAGGAGAGCGGGAGACAAAGCATCGATCTTCTTTATTTAATTTATAACGACCGTAACATTCAATTGCCTGCTTTTATTGCACTCCTTCTCCCTCCATAATCCTGTACGTTTTTTTTGGACTTGTTTGGAAATATCTAATAAGATAGGGATTTTCTACTTCACCCTTGTATTTTATTTTTTATTTTTTATTTTTTATTTTTTTATGGTTTTTGGAAATACGTTTAAATATTATTTGATATTTAAAATTATATATATATAAATTGTCTTAATGTGTGTCAAAAATAAATTTTTAAATATAAAAAAATATATCTTTAAATAAATAACATTTTAAAAAACAATAATAAATATTAGCAAAGTAGCTTTTTAAATTAGGATTGTAGTTTGCCTGGCAACTTCAAGTTTTGT
>Ga0325402_1004897_pt1 | contig 12443 bp, 17 predicted proteins | sample PopdelMetagenome_22_FD_207212 | JGI IMG/M metagenome (GOLD analysis project Ga0325402, IMG submission 207212) | Populus deltoides microbial communities from Bellville, Georgia, United States - Xylem-PdKOR-R3 | ecosystem: Host-associated > Plants > Phyllosphere > Stem > Wood/Secondary xylem... | reverse complement strand
TAACAAGATACTTTCATGGATAATATATTTGTGTTTGTGAATTAAAAAAATAACTATTCCATAATACTAAGACACTATTTTATTATATTCTAAATTAATATGGAATTCCATCCACACTACAGTACTGCAGTGCAAGCAATAAAACTAGTCCCAAGTTAAACAACTCTCCTCTCTGATGTAAAATAATGGTATTATTGCTGGTCATGTTTTCTAGCGTATATGAGAAGCATGTCCGCGTTGCCGTGGGCTTATAAAACAAATATATTTAATAGTATTATAATTGTGAACCATCGCTAGATAAGTAATAGAAACTAAAGGTATGATGGAGCCACTATTTCATAATGGAAAAAAAAGTTATGTTGATGATCAAAATTTAGAGACTGAATAAAATAATTTGTAGTAATCCACAGTGTTTTGAGAGGAAAGATACAGTGCTTTCGCCACATGATTTAGCTTTTTTGTTAATAAAAAGCAAAAAAAATTACAATACTAAATTCTCTACCAACTTAATAAAAAAAAACCAACAATGATAATTTTGGAAAGAAAAAAACCCATGAGGAAGAACGTTGTAGCAATTGACAATGTTTTGTGAGGAAAACTACAGTGTTTTCCCCAATAAAATAAAATAAAAAACCATTTAGAGAAATACTGTAGCAATCCATAATGTTTTGTAAGAAAAACTATAATGCTTTCCCCATATAATTTAACTTTATTGTAATTATAATTCTTAACCAACTTAATATTAAAAAAATGGACAAAGATAATTTTGAAAAAAATAATAAAAAAATCATATGGGAAAACACTACAATAATTCACAGTGTTTTAAAGAAAAAAATTATAAAGTTAAATTCTTAATCAGCTCAATATTAAAAAAATCAAATCGACATAGACAATTTTAGGGAAAAAAACACAAAAAAAGAGAAAAAAATCATGTTGGAAATACTGTAGCAATTCATAGTGTTTTGTGATGAAATCTACAGTGCTTCCCCACATGATTTAACCTTATTTGTAATGACTTGTAATTGTAATTTTCAACAATGTTTTGCGAGGAAAGCTACATCGCTTTCCCTACATGATTAAGTTTTATTACAAAGTTAAATTCTAACCAACTTAATATTAAAAAAAATAAAATCGATGAAGATAATTTTGGAAAAAAATATTACAAAAAAAGAAAACACAAAAGAAACTGGAAAAAAACATGTGAGGAAAAACTGTATCAATCCATAGTGTTTTGTGAAGAAAAACTTATATTTACTTGTAATTGCAATTCTTAACCAGCTTAATATTTAAAAAATAAAATTGATAAAGACAATTTTAGGGAAAAACATAACAAAACAGAAAAAAACCATATGAGAAAAAACACTGTAGCAATTCACAGTAATTTGCGAGGAAAGTTACAGTGCTTTCCTCACATATTGTAACTGTAATTTTTAATCAGTTTAATATTAAAAAATAAAAAAAAGATAATTTCAGAGAAAATTAAAAAAAAACAATAAAAAACCATGCGGAAAAACACTATAGCAATAAACAATGTTTTAAAGAAAAAAATTATAAAACTAAATTCTCAATCAGCTCAATATAAAAAAATCAACAAATATAATTTTAAAAAATAAAAAAATAAAATAGAAAAACTATGTGGGAAAACGTCGTAGCAATCCAAAGTATTTTAAAGGAAAAAAATTACAAAACATAATTTTTAACCAGTTCAATATTTAAAAAGTAAAATCAATAAATATAATTTTTTTAAATAAATGGAAAAAAAAAGCAAAGTTGAAAAAAAAAGTAATTTTAAAAAAAAGTAAAAAAAAAGACGAGGTTGGAAAAAAAAAATTATGAATTATTATTATAATCCATAATGATTTAGAAAAATAATAATTCCTTGTATCTGTATCTGTGAAGAAATAGTAAATTCCTCGCACTATTTAGATATTATTATAATATAATAGAGACGCCCACACCCACTGTATCTGACGAAAGACAAAAACAAAAGTCTTTGGCTAAATTCTCAATAATAAGAAAATATTTTGTCCTTTTTGAAGATCATGTCAAATACTTTTCGCAATTATTTTTTTAAGAATCCAACTGACGTGCTAACAAAATAAAATCCAAACACGTTAATCTGAGATTCCTAAAGAAATCATACTGAGGCCCTCCCGTAGTTCCGCCCTGAGAGAGAGCATCTCCGAGCTATTCTCTCCGGCGAAGATGAACGGGGGCTATGCGATCTGCCGGAGCTGGGGGATGTAAAAATGATCTTTTGAGCGCGAAGGACTTTTGTCTTGTCCGAATACGCATAGATGCCTGCTTTTCTAGCAAAGGATTTTGTATTATTTTCCCCCCTCGAACTCATAAATATATTGATAAGAAGAAGGGGATCAAATCCCAAGAATACATTAATAGTGTTGTTTGGTCCCTGTATCTTGAATTTGTCTCAATCTGGTCCCCTTAATATATATGAAATGATAATATATCATAATGTTGAGTATAATTTAGAAAAAAAGTCATAACCCATATAGATTTGGCTAATTCATATCCTTAAACAAATAAACGGATTTCTATCTTAAATTATCACAAACACATGGAGTATTGTAAGGAGATTGAATAAGGATGAAATACAGGAAAGTAAATAGTTTGAGGATCAAATAAACAAGAATACATGAACAAAGGACAAGTGAAAAGAAAGCAAATCCAGCTCTTATTTCCACACCCCTTTATTTTATTTTCTAGTCTGGTCGACCTCATTTTCCGAGTCAAATCCAGCTTCATCAACCGAAACATATGCTTCAAATCCTTGTCTTTATACTTAAATATCCGATTCATTTCTTTCAATCTCAAATAAGACAGTTTTGGAGAGTTTTCCTATTATTACTGTGATGGCGAAGGTGGCGGTCGGAGCAGCGGTTGCTTGCGCGGCGGCACTGTGTCCTGCGGCGGCGTTGGTGGTTAGGATCAGGATGAGATGTTCAGGGAAGTGGGCCAGGGCTATGGCGATGCTAAGGGAGTTTGAGGAAAACTGCGGGACTCCTATAGGGAAGTTGAGACAGGTGGCTGATGCTATGGCTGTTGAGATGCATGCCGGCCTTGCATCTGAGGGTGGTAGCAAGCTCAAGATGTTAATCAGCTATGTAGATAATCTTCCCTCCGGGTAATTAAATACTACTATTATTCCACAATAACTTCTTTACTCGTGTATTTTTAATGTGCTTGAGTGATGTTTATGAATTGATGGGATTGTTTTTTGTTCTGAAAAACTGCACCTTGACGCATTTCCTTATTGTGGCCATTCTTTATATAAGTGAACCTTTAAGGGTGATAATTTTGAACCTGAGTGTATAAGGAAGAATCTTTAGCATATTATTCCTGTTTGGGACTTTTCTTTGTGTCCAGTGGAATTTAGTGGAAATGGGTGGTTTGTTAACTTGTTTAAAGAAAAATTTCTCTTAGTGAAAGGCATATTCTTTTCTAATCTTGAAGTTTACCTTCCTGCAACTGAGCTTGACATATTTCATTTGTTTACTGTAGGGCTCGTAAAATATTTTTAGCATTTGCTTTCTAAGTTGGCTAACCTTGTAGTTCCCTCGTTTTCTTTCAATCAATAAATGCCTTTTTTTTTTTAATGTAATTCTTTCATCAATGGTTTACCCTCTTCCCTTTTTTTTTTTTTTTAATACCTACTGTTCATAGCTTTACTACTACCTTTTGATTTTTAAAGCTTATTTACATATCTAATCCTTACTTTTCATATACCCGTGATTAAGGAAATTTTCCTGGCATCGAGTTCTCTTATGTTGTTTTAGTATCTTATCATGTTGATAAGTTTGATGAAATCTTGAGCTTTAGAAGTGGGAGGCCATTTCGCTTTCTAAACAGATAAACAAACAGTGTTTAGCTTGTATTCAGTGGATAGATTCTGCAAGGTTTGTTTTGTGGCTGCTGATTTGATGTGTTTCCTACGGAATATGGATTTTTATGATCAGTTGGTGGTACTGTACTGTTGATAAAGACTAACTCTGTGGTCTACATAAATATCTTATGATGCGCATCTATGTTTTATAAAAAAATAAACGTAAGATGGATTTATTTGAGATTTATCGTGTCTTTGGATAACTTATCACTTTAATTACAAGTCTATGCTGGTTAACCTGGTAATGATCAACTTGGAAGAATGTATAGAAATTTCTGGGATGTGCTATTCCTTTTAATTGTTGAGCCATACGAGTGATTGGTTGGTGAACTCCTTTTAGCTGCAGATAGCCCTGTTTAAATTGTGGATAAGGTTTTTTTTTTTTTTTTTTTATATATATTTACAGAAAAAGAAATGAAGAATTAAGGAGTGACAGGAGACGAAATAAGCATTGATGTTCTTTAGGCAACACAAAAGATGTTGCTTTGGTGTAAATTGTTTTTTCCTGAGAAAATGCAATTTCATTTGTCTTAATATTTTATTTTATATTAACTATGGATAGCCACCTCTGTGCTTGATTTTTCAGAGATGAGAAAGGGTTGTTCTATGCATTGGACCTTGTTGGAACAAATTTTCGTGTTGTACGGGTACTGCTGGGTGGGAAGGATGGCGGCGTTGTCAAACAAGAGTTTGAGGAAGTCTCAATTCCTCCACACTTGATGACGGAATCTTCAGATGTGAGTATCATTTCAAGCTCGGCTAACAAACTTGACCCTGATTAGAATAGTTGGTGATCTGAATATTTTGTACGTGATGGTGGTTTCAGGCACTATTTGATTATATTGCTGCAGCGCTTGCTAAGTTTGTTGCCATGGAAGGTGAAGGTCTGCATCCTTCACCTGGGAGACAAAGGGAGCTTGGGTTTACCTTCTCGTTTCCAGTTAGGCAAACATCAATAGCATCTGGAAATCTTATAAAATGGACAAAAGGCTTCTCTATAGAAGATGCGGTTAGTCCTAATTACCCTGACATGCCTCCCTCCTCCCTTCTTTTTGCTGTCTTTTTTCTATTATTGCATTACGATCAGTTTTTGCAATGACTGTTATTGTTTTTGATCTTGGTGCCTTATCTGGTATGAGAATAAAAAACTTTAAAGAAATTCTTTTACTATCTAAAAATGTCACTGTTATCCCCTTTACCCACTCCACCTCTTTGCATTCCATTTATCTTTATTTTTCTTCAATTTATAATAACAAAATTATTATAGCATGCTCATGGGGTACTGGTCATGTGCAGTGTCAAAAATTGCATGCATACTATGTTGAGCCATCCTAAATTACAGTGCAAATAATAAAAGTCTTTTTATTGCACAACACACAGTCAGCTGGCATGCACGTGCACACACAGGTAGTACCTGATTTCTGATGTTTTTTATTTCACTTTAAATAGAGAAACCAATCTTTGGCATCTGAAGTATACTAATTTCAGTCATACTTGTTTTCTGATGTTCTGGTTATCACTCTGAATTCATTATGAGTTTCCATTGATCTCAGAAATTTTAGCAATTAGGCATATTCACAACAACAATTCTGAGGGAAAACACATGCCAAACATGCCAGCCTAGCTCCAGGAGCAAAGCAATTTTCTATCCCAGCGTTCATTTTCTTTCTTGAGTTCTTATTGCCCACGTCCAGTCTTCATAATTTAGCTAGCATATATCTCAACAGTGTGGAAAACTCAAATTGGTCACATGGATCTTACTTTGAGTTATCAATTCTGCCACATATGCTCAACTTTTATTTGTAAAAGCAGGCAGTTTCTCGATAAATAGCTTTGTGAGGGTATATCCCTGATATTTCTGCTCTTGCAAGTGTTAAAAGTAAAAATACTGCTACCAGCACTTAAACTCAGGACATATTGCAATAGCTTCAGTCAATAACTGTACCTCCTTTTTCAGTCAATTCCTTTTTAACGTTGTTGTTTTCTTCCTGATCATTAGGTTGGACAGGATGTTGTGGGAGAATTAACCAAAGCCATGGAGAGAATTGGCCTTGACATGCGCGTTTCAGCTTTGGTAAGTTATTTGGTTGTTGTCCCTAGGTTCTCTGTTTGGAATGATTTATAATTCAGTGCTTATCCAATGTGTGGTTAATGCTTAATGCATTCACATGTCTACATAACTAAACAGATTCATCAACTTTCTGAGCCAATGTAGGTCAATGATACTATCGGAACATTAGCTGGAGGTAGATACTACAACCCTGATGTCATTGCTGCTGTAATATTGGGTACTGGAACAAATGCAGCATATGTAGAGCGAGCACATGCAATTCCTAAGTGGCATGGTCTTCTACCCAAATCTGGGGAAATGGTTGGCATTTCAGATCTGATTCTCTTCTTTTTATTTTCTTTATGACAGGAATGCTTATTATTTCATGAGCATGAACCGATACTGAAGCTTTTCTTACTAGGTTATCAATATGGAATGGGGTAGCTTCGGGTCATCACACCTTCCAATAACGGAATATGATCAAGACTTGGATGCTGAATCTTTGAACCCTGGAGAACAGGTGATACAATTTCTTTTATAGTTTTGACTCATTGCTGCTGATGGAGTTTGTTTAATTTAATCATAAGACCCTTGTCGTTATTGTTTGCAGATTTTTGAAAAGATTATTTCTGGTATGTATTTCGGAGAAATTGTACGCAGAGTTCTACTGAAAATGGCTGAAGAGGCAGACTTTTTTGGTGATGTTGGTCCACGGAAACTGAAGATTCCATTAATATTAAGGTCTGCCATATATATCTGGCTGTGAGCTGTCTGCTATATATTGAGTTTAAAGTTTCGTCGTCTTTTTCCCTGTTTTGATTTGAGATGGCTTATCAATGCATCTTGATCTACCCGATGTTGTTGATGTTGTACTAATACAAGCTCTCACTGCTGTTAATATACAGGACTCCTCACATGTCTGCGATGCACCATGACGCATCTTCAGATCTGAGAGTAGTTGGAAGCAAGCTAAAGGATATCTTAGAGGTATTAAGCTTTGCTGATTGTATTAGCCTTCTGTATCGTTTTACCTCTTACCTCTTGAAACTTTTTCTTAATAAGAAAAACAGATTAATAGAAAATGAGCTTGAAGATCGAAATTTCCTCTTTACTCGCTTCAAGTATTCAAGCAGGTATTATAATGAAATGATGTGGTGGAGGTTTTGTTTGTCCTATTCCATCTTCATGTTTTGGAAAATTTCTTTGTGATATCTCATTTGGCATTCATTTTGCTTTTTCTGGACTCAAAATCTGTGTGATGCATTATGTATAAGAGAAAAAAAGTAAAATCACTAACTAGTCAGGTTAGGTTTGTGTTGATAACATTATTTGTTGTAACCCTGCTGTATCTCCTGTCAAGAAATTTTGGTTTTTCTGCAAACATGCCACATTTGGCTTGGGGTGAATCTGATGCGGGACAATAAATAATAAAAATTAAAGCAAGAAAAGAAAGAAGCTTTAGAGAAGAAGCTGAGAAGAGAAAGCAAAGAAAGAGAAGAAAGGGGATTGGAGATATGCAAAGTTTGCAATATTTTTATTAATCATCAAAAACTGTCTCTCCAGATGACAGAAGAACTTATAAATAGTAAACCCTAAAACATCCCGCTATTGGGATCGGCTTATTAAATCAAACTATTTAACATAAATAATAAAATAACAATGAGCAGGCTCAAATGGGCTAAATAAATAAAATAATAATGAAATAGGCCTAAATGGGTTTAATCTTCCCACCAAAGTGTGACAGACTGGGTCATCTTACGTCTTATCTGTCCATATACTCGTGTAGTTTGTGGTGTGGGTCTGGTGTCCCCAATAACTCTTCCGGGGTTAGAGAAACTCGACCCTGTCGAGTGTAGCACTAGCTGACTCTGATAGTACTCCCAAAGATCTAGATCAAGCTGCTGCAAAGTATCTCTAGTAATCCAAGTGCAATCTGAGTCAGGTCGACCCACCTAGCGAACTAGAAACAGTTGAACCTTACCATTCATGTTAAAAACAATTTGTTCATCCAGAATAGCATTAATATTATCCTTTTGTGCTGATGTCAAGGTGAAAGGGATAAAGGTTTCAATAGGATCATCAGGAGGGGAGTTAAGTGGTATCTCAAATGGATCATTTGGAATAGGAAGTGGTTTGTGGTATGCAACTAGATCCTCAATGTTAAATGTAGAGCTAATGCCAAAATCATGTGGTAAATCAAGAACATAAGCATTTGAACCAACCCGTTGTAGTACTTTGAAAGGCTCGACACTACGTGCATGTAATTTTCGATTAGCTCCTGAAGAAAACCGTTCGGGTCTAATCCATATCATAATACAGTCTCCCACATTAAACTCATTATGTCGTCTATGTAAATCAGCTTGAAGTTTATATTACGCATTACTTGCTTGAATCTGTTTAGTGATCTCAATATGCAAATCCTGAATTCTACGTGCAAAAGACTCGGTTGACTCAGACACTCTAGCATAAAGGGACATGGGAAGAAGGTCTAAAGGTTTCCTAGGCTTGTAACCATGTATAACTTTAAAGGGACTAATGCCTATTAACTTATTGATAGAGCTATTATAGGCAAATTGGGCCGTAGGAAGAATCAAATCCCAATTCCGATTATGATCACTCATTAGACACCTTAAAAGGTTGCCCAAACTCCTGTTAACCACCTCAGTTTGACCATCAGTTTGTGGGTGGTAAGCAGTAGAAAACTTCAATTTGGTTCCCACCATATACCAAAGGGTTTTCCAGAAGTAACTTGTAAATCTAACATCCCTATCCAAAACTATGGTTTGGGGAAGACCATACAACTTGACAATCTCGTCGAAATAGAGTTTTGCGACTCTGGAAGCATCTGTGGTCTTAGTACAAGGAATAAAATGGGTCATCTTAGAGAAGCGGTTGACAACCACAAAAATAGAATCATGTTTCTTTGCAGTACGTGGAAGCCCAAGCATAAAATCCATGCTTACATCTTGCTAAGGGCAAGTAGGAACGGGTAATGGGGTGTAAAGACCAGTATTTTGTTTTCTATGCTTAGCTAGTTGGCAAGTTTGACATTGACCTACCAATTTGGTGACATCTCTTTTCAAACTAGACCAAAAAAACTGACGTTCCACCTCTTCAATGGTTTTATTCCTTCCAAAATATCCTGAGAGACCTCCAACATGAATCTCCCTTATTAAAAAATCACGCATGGATGTTTTCGGGATACAAAGCTTATTATCCTGAAATAAGTATCCATCTTGGAGGTGATAACCATTTATAACACAGTGATTCTCATCATTCAATGTTAAGTATATTTCTCCAAATTCTAAGCAAGATTCATACTCTTCTTTGAGTCTCTCAAATCCTGTGACTTCAACATTCATTACAGATAACAGCGTTACCTGACGACTCAAAGCATCTACAACCTTATTCTCTATTCCAGATTTATGTTTCAAAACAAATGAGTATGCTTACAAATATTCAACCCAATGACCATGCCTATGATTAAGCTTTTTTGGGGAGTTAAGATAGTGGAGGGCCTCACGGTCGGAGTAAAGAACAAACTCTTGTGGTAACAAGTAATGGCGCCAATAGCGCAAGGCCTGAACAACCGCATAAAAATCCTGATCATAAGTTGAGTACTTTTGTTTTGCCCCATTAAGTTTCTCACTAAAGTAGGCTACAGGGTGACGTTCATGACTAAGTACTCCACATATACCGACTCCCGAAGCATCACATTCTACTTTAAACACTTTAGTAAAATCAGGTAGCCGCATTATTGGGGCCTCCGTCATTTTTTTCTTAACCTCCTCAAATGCCTTATTAGCTCATTTACTCCACTTAAACTCACCTTATTTCAAACAATCTGTAATAGGCGACATGATGATGCTAAATTCCTTAATAAAACAACGATAGAAAGTCGCAAGCCTATAAAAACTACGAACCTCATGAATAGTCTTAGGTTCAGGCCAATCTACTATCGCTTGGACTTTCTGGGGGTCAGCAGAGACTCCTTTCCATGACACTATAAACCCTAAAAAGACCATTTGATCTGTAACGAAGGAACACTTTTTGACATTTGCAAACAAACTTGCCTTTCTTAGAGTGGTACAAACTTGAATAAGATGATCGAAGTGCTCTTCCTTGGTTTTGCTATAAATAAGAATATCATCGAAGTATACCACCAAGAACTTTCCTATAAATGGCCGAAGCACTTGTGTCATTACTCTCATAAAAATGCTTGGTGCATTGGAAAGGCCAGAAGGCATGACTAGGCATTCATATAAACCATCTTTAGTCTTAAATGTCGTTTTCCACTCATCTCCCGGATGGATCCTTATTTGATGATACCCACTCTTTAAGTCAATCTTACAGAAAACCTGGGCTTCTGCCATCATATCTAGCATGTCATCCAATCGAGGAATTGGAAAATGATACTTGATTGTAATCCTATTGATGGCTCGACTGTCGACACACATAAATCCATTTTTCTTAGGTGTTAACAGTCCAGGTACTGCACAAGGGCTCAAACTCTCTCGTATAAATCCCTTTTGTAACAACTCACATACTTGCCTTTGCAATTTAGCATGTTCACTCGGGTTCATCCTATAGTGAGGCAAGTTTGGTAATGTGGCCCCAGGGACAAAATCTATAGCGTGTTGAACATCACGCATAGGGGGTAAAGCATCAGGTAGTTCAGAAGGGAAAATATCTAGAAATTCTTTCAACACTTCTCTTACCTCTTCAGGTGGCTCCTCTAAAAAGTCTTCTACAATCTCCTTAGCCACTACAGCAAACACAACATACTCCTTACAAATCTCCTTATCAAACTCTCTTGGACTTATTATGTTAAGTACTCCTTTCACTTTATTCTTCTTCTGATTATTATCATTAGACTTGGAGGTAATCCAATAAGTTGGATTTTTTTACCTTGAAAAGTGAATGAACAAGAATTTGATCATCTAAAGATTGTAACGTCTAAATCATATAACCAAGGCCTACCCAAAATAATGTGCCCTACATCCATGTGAATGACATCACACCATATTTCATCATAATAGTAAAAAAAATCTTAATGGGAAAAAGACATCTCTCTTTGACCACTATAATTGTATCATTAACTTAAGACACACTATATGGTTTAGGGTGTGGAACAGACTTTAAGCCTAAGCGAGATACACTACCCGAGGAAACTGCATTAATACAACTACCACTGTCTATGATGATCTTACACCCTTTATCTCCATATTTAATGTAAATGTAAAAAATAACAGTCCTTCTCCAATCCTCAGTTCCTTTAGTTTGTGTTAAAACACATCTAACCATACCTAACCTGGTTGTCTTGATTTGAGTGGATATAGACCTAACACATCCTAGCAAGTTAGACTCATCATCCTCATCATTTAGATGATTGAGTTCATATACCTTATCATCACAATTATTTTCTTCACCCATATCCTTTTACCCCTTGATGAACAAAGCCTTATTAGGGCAGCTAGAGGAAATATGACCAAAACCTTGACACTTAAAACACTGAATTCTTGAAGTTTTAGGTGCTTCATGAAAAATACCCTTACCTTTGTCTTCTCTAGGTATCTGGGAAATAAAAAGGATTGGGTTTACAAGGTGGGACACCTAATATGGAGCTATTACTACCAGGTTGAGATCTAGAAGCGGTATTACGAGTGTCCTGATGTCTTGTCCACTGGCTTTTTATGATCAAGTTATAATTTTGTACTAGGGAATAAGCTTCATCGAGGGTGGAAACACCCCTAAGCACAACCTCTCTTCTAAGGTCATTGTTTAAACCCTTTTGAAATCTACCTCATCCTCCCTAATTGCACATCTCATCATATACTCATCAAATTGTGTCATATATTCTTTGGCAGACTTGCCTCTTTGCCTCAAGTTATTCCACTGGTCCAAAAGATTTCCTCTATAAGAACGAGGCAAGTACTTTTCTTCTGACTTAGTCTTCATTTCAACCCAGTCAGTAATAGGGGGTTGACCTCTCCTAATCAAAGACTCTTCTACACTTTTCCAATAGAGCTGAGTGGTTCCACTAAGTTTTATATTTGCAAATCTTATCCTTCTATTCTCAGATAGATTATACCAGCCAAAGAATTGATCCATGTCACGGATTCATCTATAAAAAATCCACGGGTCAAGTTGACCATCAAAAGTTGGGGCTTCTACCTTGATATGCCTTATGACTCGCTCGTTAGGGTCATCATGACTAGGATGAACTAGTCTTTGACGGTAGTCATTGGAACACTCACTATCATTAGGGTCATCAAAGTCATTGTGACCCTGGTGTTGGTTATGGTGGTGGTTCCTACGAGGTCAGTAATAGGGGGTTGACCTCTCCTAATCAAAGACTCTTCTACACTTTCCTAATAGAGCTGAGTGGTTCCACTAAGTTTCATCTTTGCAAATCTTACCCTTCTATTCTCAGAGATTATACCAGCCAAAGAATTGATCCATGTCACGGATCCATCTATAAAAAATCCA
>Ga0325402_1004896_pt1 | contig 12443 bp, 12 predicted proteins | sample PopdelMetagenome_22_FD_207212 | JGI IMG/M metagenome (GOLD analysis project Ga0325402, IMG submission 207212) | Populus deltoides microbial communities from Bellville, Georgia, United States - Xylem-PdKOR-R3 | ecosystem: Host-associated > Plants > Phyllosphere > Stem > Wood/Secondary xylem... | reverse complement strand
TTTTTTTACTTCTCATCCAAAATGCCTTAAAATTATTAAGTCAACTAACCTTCTTTCAATTTAATTTTTTAATATAAAAAACACTAAGAAGGATATTTTTACACTAACAACAAATTGATTTGACCCGCACCGTATAGCGGGTCAAAATCAGGATTAATGAAAATGTGTACCGAATATTTTTTTTATTCCTTAATATTATTTTATCATTTTCATCGTCACCACAGTCTGTTTAGGGGCCCCACGTTTCCTTCTCTCAGTAGAACTCCCTCCCTCCAAATCCCCCATTCCTTCCTCCATAAGCAAAAAAACTCCCCCTCCTCCCTCAAACCCCTAACCACCATCAACCATGCAAGAACCGGACCTTCACGATTTATCCGACGACGCCGATTACGCCGCCTCTCTTCAACAAGTACAGCACTCAATCAATCACTCACTCACATTTTCACTAAATTCAATTCAATTCACAAAACACCTTTTCTTTAATCATCTCCGTGCCTTGCTGTTTTGATCCAGGGATCGGCGAGCATGATGATGACGCGGAGCGACAGCGGAAAGAGTACCTCGTCGAGCGTGCTGGAAGGCGCAGAAGTTGTATATCTGAAAGATAACGTCACAATTCATCCTACTCAGTATGCGTCCGAGAGAATCAGTGGTCGACTGAAGCTTATCAAGCAAGGCTCTTCTCTCTTTATGGTAATTTAATTAGGTTTTTATTAATCAGTTTATTGATTATCTGTTTATATGTAACTCTGTTTAGCGTTTTTTCTAAAACGGGGTTGTTGTTTATGTGATGGCAGACGTGGATTCCGTACAAAGGGCAGATTACGAATGCGAGCTTGTCAGAGAGAGGTTGTGGTTCTGAACTGTTAATTTGGTGAATTATGAGTTGTGATGTAGAGGAGTAAATGTGACATGGTTTTGTTCGTGTAGATAGGAGTCTTTATACCATAAGGGCTGTGCCTTTTACGGATGTGAGGTCCATTCGTCGATATACTCGGACGCTTGGGTGGCAGTACATAATAGTTGTTTTGTCATCAGGTATATATGTTTTTTTTTTCTTTCTTTTAATGAAGGCTGTAATTTTCAGTGATAGAGGATGTAGAGTTTTTAACTGTCCGAAGGTGCTTTTAACAAATTGATAAAAATCAATGGATAATTCTACGATAGTCTTGAACTTACAACTCGGTGTGTTGAGTTGTAAAGGCCAACAAATCGAATGTTTACATGCAAGGATAAAAAATTATGTTATCAAGGTGGTTATAAAAAGTTTTCAACCAACTACTACTTTCTCTCATTTTATTGTCACAAATGAAACCATGTTTTCCTACAAATGAGGCTTTTTGTTTCAGTTTTATCACGTGATTGGTGAGCTTTTCAACTCAACCATGCTGTGTTGGAAAACCAGGAATAGTGTAGAATAACTAATATGAATAAAGGTTTTGAATACTTTTAGTCTGATAAATGGTCAATGGTTCAGGTGATGGAATTTAAGATGTTTGTAGTATGTGTTACTATGTCTGATATTTGTTAGAGCACAAACATCATATTTCTCATGGATTTGTCACTTTTTACGATCCGCACTTACATGGAACTATCAAAATTGCACAGTGTGATGATTGAAGTGAGATTCTGAAGAAATCGGCACTTTGTAGTGGCAATTTGAGTATTGTATGTTATCTATTTTTTCCTTTTGGTTATTTGTTTTGAGGAGATGGGCTCTATTTTATATACTTTTTACCTCATCAAGGTATGATTAGTTCTATATCTCTTTATGAACATCTACTTTATTTATCTTTGGTTAATTTTACTGCGAGGTGATTTTTTCTACTTTTATGCACTATTTTGTTTTTGGTGTATCTATGCCCTATGTTGAAGGTTATGAGTTTTGGGGGTGTGTTGCAGGACTATTTCTCTTAAAATTGAATCTATCAATCCTTCGATCTATTTCTCTTGATTTTTAAAATGGAGGTGTGTTGCAGGGCTCGCATTTCCTTCACTTTACTTCTACAATGGAGGAGTCAAAGAGTTCCTTGCTACAATAAAGCAACATGTTTTTATTGTGAGGTTGGTAATTGATTGACCTTTCATTTTGAGACTCTCTATGCATAGTAAAGGTGCATATCTAGATATTATAAGAGCATCTTTAATATACTAAATTTACATTTGTTGACAAAGAAATTAAAATAGATCAACCTTTCATTTCATTGTGCTAATCTTGTTCATCCTTTCAATATTCATAGCACTGTTCATTGGGCAAATTTCACTTCTAGGTCCCTCGAGTTTTATATCCTTTTCGACTTGATCATTCAACTTTATTTTGTTTCAAATTGTCCTTAAAAGTTATGTTGTCCTGCCCCATGTTTTTTTATTTCCTTCAGATTGCAATGCTATCACATGTCCAAGGTGTCAAATAATGTTCCAGTATTAAATGAGAGGTCAAATTTATAGGATGGGAATTTTAGTTATTGTAAATAAAACAATTAAAGAAACAAAGATCAAAATTAACATTAACAAAAAAAATAACAACTCTTTTCCCATCTTTATTTTTCAAAAGGTGCGCCAAACTACACTTTCATCCTTCAATTTTTTATTTTTTATATTTGGTCTTTGCTAAAATTTATTTTTTTAATTTTTCATTCCTTGGATCTTGGGAGAGGCGAGAGAAAGTCGTTGTAAAGAGAGAGAGAGGAGAGAAAGGGTTCGGTTGGCCACATTCCGATAACAAAAAAGGCTGATCTTTATGTTAAAGGGTTCGTCTTGGAAAGGGAGTTCGATGATGGTGGTGTTACCTTCTGAACATGCTGGAAAAAGTAGATTGGAAAGTTTTTTAAATTCAGTTTTTAGAGTGATTGGGGTTGAAAATGGGTTTATTGAGTTTTCTTTGATGTTTTTTAGGTGCTTTCAGGTTAAAACAAATTGAAAATTGAGTTTTTGGGGTCTAAAAACCCAATTCCTGATTTTTGGTGATCGGAGAAGGTAACAGTGGATGACATGTAGTTTGCCTAGGCAGAAGACTTGTGGTCTGCACAATTTGAAAAAAAAAGAACAATAACCTTTTTTTAAAACAAAACAAAACCTAATTCTTGATTTTCAATGATCGGAGAAGGTAACAGTGAACAACATGTCATTTGCCTAGACAACGATGTGTCGTCCGCTCAATTTAGAAAAAAAAACAATTGTCATCCGCTTGTTTTATTTTTTTGAAAGGGAAACCAAGAGTGCGAGCCTGAGCTTTTGCCTTTTAGGTTAGCATGCGGGCTCATCTTCCATCCCCAGTAGCCCTGACTTTTGTTTTCAATTGTTTTAATAAATATCCTATGTCATTTTTTAAAAAATTGACCAAATTAACTATTTTTAAAATAATAAATATTTTGGCTGGTTTATTTGATTTCTTAAAACCTCCAATACCTCTAATAGATTATTGTGATTTATTTTTAATTATTTTCTTAGATTTTAAAATCAATCAGTTGTACATGTATTATGCATTTATAAAAATAAAAATTATATGGTCTTAACAACCATAGTAAATCTCTAAGATATTTAAAAAAATGTATAATATAAAATGGGCAGTTGAGGTAAAATATTTGCATTTATGGAAAAATTCTCTTCCCACTTTAGTCTTTAATCGGCGCTAACAATTTTTTTCTTCTGATTTATCAGTTAATATGTTTTTTCATTCGTTGTATTACACACACAAATCATCTTTCCATTCCTCTTTTAACAAATTTAATGACATGAAAAAAACTCATCTATAATGATGGCATCTATTTTTTTTTTTCAAAATTAACTTGTAATCCTACCCGCAACATATCACATGTACATTGGCTAGTATTGTGCTATGCATGGAGCGCATTTCATAAATAGAATTGACTGATTTTTTTCATTGTTTATTCTTGGATGCCTTGTTTTCTAATCTATTGGTGCTATGTGGTGAGAAACTGCTTCAAGGTTATCTTTGAAACTTTACTGGGATTAAATGAGTTCCTTGCTTTGTAAGGTATAAGGACCAAAGCCGGGCTGGCCTTGCTTGGGCTATAGCCAAAGCACATTTTGGCCTTATGGAATCTTCTCTCCTTGTAGAAATGGGTTGGACGGGGGGTTGTTGGTTCTCTTTCTCTTAAGGCTGTTTCTGACAGAACAAAAAAGAAAGAAATAAATGAAACTACCAGTTTTTCAATAACTTGTAGGTTCCTTCTGCAAACATTGTTGTCTGGAAAGGGAAGTTTAAAAAGCATAGGAAAAGGGTAGCAGCATGAAGTTTGACATGTCATGTCTTGTGTAGAGTTTCTGATATGAAAGAAATGGTAATACTTTTGTGGTTTAAAAGTTCTAGTACAAAGGTTGAAGTGAAGGAACTGTCTTCCTCACCTATCTAATGGATGATTTCTTTGTTTTGCCATTTTTCTGTCTTTCTTCTAGGGCTTTATGAGCACTCTTACATTTAGGAGCTGGGTTTTTTGCAATTGTTCTTCTCATTGTTGCTCCTATTCTTTTGCCTTGTTTAGCTCTCCACATATTTCCCATATGCTTCTGTGTTGCCCCTTTGCTTAATTTTTTTCTCCTATCAACTTAAATAATGGAGGAATGTTGTTTAAGATGAGTGTGGCATCATATTGTGTTCATGTCAAGCATGAAACCTTATATGAGCTGTGATGTTAAGTTATGCTTGACACATTCTTTTAGATTAAGTGTACACATTTTTTATGGTGGACGGGAACCTACTTACACCTTGGAGACCAGACATCCTTCAAAAGAATTAAGCGGAAAAAAAAAGATGATTAGAACAGAAGTGCCTTCTCCCAGAAAGGCCCGATCTTTTTTTTTAATCTTATTTGCTTGTTTTGTTTGTGCATTTCAGGATATCTTTTCAGTTGTAAGATTGATTTGTTTACGAGGTCCTTAAACTTGTTTACTCTTACATCTATCTGATCTTATTTATCATCAGAGATGCCATTTCTAGTAATCTTGTTGCTGTCCATTAAATTTCCAGGTCATTAGAAGATGCAAATGTATTCCTGGTGAATGATTTTCAAAATCCCTTTCAGGTGCGGATGAACATTCCTTTGTTCTCTTTTTAGATAACTGGTAATCAGAAACTGCCTGTCTTTAATTGCAAATATTGCTTTTAAAGGTTGGTTTGCATAGACATTGATTTCTACTAGGTAGTGCCATCTCAATCATTTCTGTTATGTTTTAGGGTGTATCCCCTGAATTAATCTAGATATTCAAAATCCTGATATATTTGGTAGACATGTTATTACGTTTCATTTTGCCTCTGTTCTGTCTTTCTTTCTTTTGATGATTTTTAACTGGGTTTTGCAGAGAACTTTGTCCTCTTTAGAGTTGCCTGTTTCTATTGCAAGTAGGCCATCTGCATCTGTTTCAGATGGTGGTGAATATTCGTCTTATAAACTCCAAGGGAGGATTGATGGCAGCATCCATGAAGACATTCCTAGGCCTTCTCAAAACCACGGGAGGCAGAAGCACAAGAGTCACGATCCTGCTCGAGATCTAACAATCCAAGTACTGGAAAAATTTTCTCTTGTGACTAAATTTGCTCGGGATACAAGTTCACAACTGTTTCGTGAAAGTAATAGCAATGGCTATGGTGCTATCGAGAGGAAAAGTTCGAGCCACTCCCCCTGTGATATCCCCCATGAGGCATCAATGGATGCAAAGGTAGCTCTTGGGGAAGATCCTGTTCCCTCAGATCCTCTGGAGGTACCCTTTTCTCTACTTGAGCAATTTGAATTTATTAATATTTTGGGACCCTCTGGAGTTTAATTAAATTATTGGTCTTCTTGTGTCATGCTCCTAAAAGGTGACATATTTTTTATTACATTTGACGTGTACTCTTTATAAGACACACACTTCTCAGATTACACATAACCCTTAATGTGCACATCATCATTAGGTTTGCATATGCACCTGAAACTGGTATTGGCATAGTATTTGGTACTATATCTGCAAATTGCATTAATTTACGCCATTGTGGGGCCTTTGCATATAGGTTTTCGACAGTGATGTTGCTGAACATTTTGTTCTTCTTACTTCTGTTTGAATCATATCATACAGAGTTTACTTGCAACTTCTGAATTTGATGCATCAAATTTCTTTCCTTGTTTTGGTTTTTCTTCTTGTGCTGAGGAAATTCATTATAGGGCAATACTGATTTTGTTAGCTGGTGAACAGAATGGGGCAACCAATTCTTTCTGTTGGTAATGTATTGTTTTTTAAAAGAGGGCATGGCTGACTGGTGCAGTACCCGGTTCACAAAGACTAGCTTTGGCCTGCAAGTTTACCATTAAGTCCTTAGCAATAGCATGGATAGTAATTTAAATCCACCATTTACCAAAGGTATGAATATGTTGTTACTAAGAATCAAGCTATTGGAAATGGGTTTTACCAATGGGAACTTGTTGGAAATGGTTGGTATTTTTTATGTATTTAATAAAATGTATCAAAGCATTTATTTTGAATGTGGTAAAAACAAAATTTTTTTGGGAGCCCAGACACCGCTTTTGATTTATTTTTTTACATGTTTATGTTGCGAGAAGGAAGACTTCAACAACCAACAGAACTTTTCCTCTCAATAGCACCATAGCCAAAATTTTGTTAAGCTTTTTTATTGTTCCTGAGAAGAAAGTTCTGGTGGCATAAGGAATGGGTCTTCTTACATTTGAGGAAAAGTTCTGTTGGTGTAATTCTTCTCGAGAAGTTGGCGAACTTTTCCTCTCAATAGCACCATATCTGTTGGTTGTTAAAGTAGGAGCCCTAAGCATGAGTCTTGTATTTAAGGGTTTTGCCATAGTAGCACCTCATATTTCATATTGTGATCCAACTCAAGGACCAAAACACGGATGCCATTATGCATTACATATACTTTTCATGTTCTTGACTTGCTTTTAGAAAGTTAGATTGTAGATCTCCACATACTTAGTGGTATGTAGCTTTTCCTTCATGTAATTCCATTGCTTCCATTAGAATATCAAAATGCCACAGAAGAAAAGCACTTGTAATTGCTGACTGCTTGATTCATTAATATTAAGAAATTTAAGATAATAATGACTTTCCTTGGGATGATCTAAACCATGTTTCATGGAATGTCTTTTTTCCTATTTGCGTTGATCAATAAATACAATCATTCTTCTTTATAGAAGTGGGATTTAATATTTTCCTCACCTCTTTGTGGCAGTTCAATAAAATGACTCTTGTATGGGGAAAACCAAGACAGCCTCCCTTGGGGTCTGAAGAGGTAAAGCTTTTTTGCCTGAAGATAAATTCTCTATCGCCTTTATGATAGATCTGTCAATATGAATGTCTCTTTTTCAGTACTCTTAAATGTTTGTTTTTCTTGCCGTAGCCTTTTATTTTGGTCTCAGTCACATCCTTGCATTGACCCAACTGCTCTTTTATCTGTAAACCATGATAGTCTTTGGATGCCTGTGATTTGTACAACTCTGATTTGACATTTACTGCGATTTCTCAATCTTAATTTTTAGAAGCTCATGTGCCAAACTCAGTGAGTTCAAGGGTTTCTAATCCCACCATGAGAAACCACTGTCATGGTTTGTCCATTTCATATGCTGTAGCTTCCCATTGAAGATGAATTTTATCGTACCTGTGGCCCTTAACCCTGATTTTTTACTCAAGACTCTGAATGTACATGCCACTATTTTTTTTTTCCTCAAAAGTTCTTTGTGTTTTCAGTGGGAAATTTTCTTGGATTCTGAAGGGCGAATCATAGATTCAAAAGCCTTAAAAAAGAGAATATTCTATGGGGGAGTTGAGCACTCAACATGCAAAGAGGTTTGTTCTTTGCTCTCAGCAAACAGTTGTTTGCTGAGACTTTTTGGCTTAATATGTTAATCTTCTTAGGATTAACAATAATGAATACAGGTCTGGCCACTTCTGTTGGGATATCATGCTTATGATTCAACATATGCTGAGAGGGAATACCTCAAGTCAACCAAAAAGTCAGAGTATGAGACAGTAAAACAACAATGGCAGGTTTGTTGCAATTCTCACTTTTTCATATATTAAAGCTGAAGTCTTCACCTGTCGTTTTCTATGCTCTTATTTTTCGTTTCATTTCTACTTCAACTGATTCATGAAACATGCTATTTTGTTGCCGGCATTTCACTTGCTTGGGCTTGTAGGATACTATTAGGTTTAATGATTGTTAATGCATTGTTGTAGAAAGGGAAAGAGTGATTTGCTTTCATGTTGTCTAAATTCCTATTTATAATAATCAGCTAAATAAAAGGTACAACAAGAAGAGCAATTTTGTTTCTTTTGTTGATTATGAAAAACCTTTGCAGATTGGGTGCACAGTACACTCAAATAAACCATGTGTTTGTCAGGCTTTTGGCTCAGCTTTCCTTCTATCATAATCAGCTAAAAGGAGTGCTTTGCTTTCAAGTGCAATGGAGCCAGAGAGGCTTTAAGACCCAGTCCCAAACTAGTTGGAATTAGCTACATGGATTTTCCTTCTTTTTTTTAGGCTAAAATTTCTTGGGCTTGGTGGAAGTTATGTTGTACCATATCTAGGCTTTCAATTTTTATGTTCAGATAGATGATATTTTGTTGTTTGTCAGTTTATTATCCTAATTACCTGTATTGTCATTGGATGGTTGGAAATTAGTTTTGTTTGTCAGGACAAGTGCAATACTACTTTCTAATCTGATTGATGACTTTTTTTTTCCACAAAAAATACATGCTTTTATTTGTTCTATTCAGGAAAAGATGAAGTTTCATTTTTAAAGTTAGGTTTAACCTTAACTATGATACTATGTTTTGGTCTCTCTGGTATGTGTCAGAACAGCTGGTTCTTTCATGCATCTCTAACAGTTAGGGTCGTTGCAATTCTTCTAATCTATTTTTAAGAAGTTTCCTTTGAGCTGTAATACGTACCTTTTCTTTTGGCCTTGCAGAGTATCTCTACTGAACAGGCAAAGAGATTTACAAAATTTAGGGAAAGGAAGGGCCGTATAGACAAAGATGTGGTATGCATGAAACTACCATAGCTGTTTTTCGAGATTTAAATTATTGATTTTACTACATAAAATAAAAAGATAATTTAAGTTAATTTTAATGGTTGTTCTGTTATGTGTTCAAGGTGAGGACTGATAGAACGTTGTCTTTCTATGAGGGGGATGATAATGCAAATGTGAATATCTTACGTGATATTCTTTTGACATATTCCTTTTATAACTTTGATCTTGGTTACTGCCAGGTAATAACTTAATTTGTGCAATTATTTGTTGAAGGAGATGCTGTTTGTTATCCTTTGTGACATTTATGGAGTCATTATTTTGTATTTGGTGGTTGTTTTTATATTGCATTAAAGTAAATTTGGAAGTACCATAATACATGTCATTAATTGCATTCAAGGAGATTGGTACTTTTTGCAATTTGCAACTTTTGGTGCTTAGCAGTGTTGCTTGATCTTGTTATTCCTTTCTACCTATACTCCTGTTTCTATGTTTCTTTTTTCATGTTACTTCTGTTTCTGTGCTTTTTCATGCACTTTATATCGAACTCCATGTTTTCTATTCTCATCCTGATATGTATACTGTAAATAAACAAAATGGTTTCATCAAGGATAAGTCTATTAATTCTTAGTTGCAGTTTATCTTAGTGTAGTTTCCTATGCTCTCATCCAGGTTCAGAAAACATTAGAGTGGGTAAAAGATTACCTCTTCCTTTTGGGCAAAAAATGTTTAGTGATTACATTCAAGGCCTTTTTCCCCTCATGCTTGAGAAATTGGTGTATTGGGGATGCTGAATATTCATGTCTGTCCTTTTTTTTTTCTCAGGGTATGAGCGATTTACTATCCCCAATTTTATTTGTGATGGAGGACGAATCAGAAGCATTTTGGTGTTTTGTGGCACTGATGGCACGTCTTGGACCCAATTTTAATCGTGACCAAAATGGCATGCACTCTCAGCTTTTTGCATTATCTAAGGTCTCCCCCCTCCCTACAAGTATTTTCTTTCTCTTTTTTTCCCTGAAATTCGATTTTGTTTTTTTTACTATTTATCTCTTGGATTATAGCCATCGTAAATTTAGATTCTGTTTTCTTTCTTAGTGAAAATCAAGGCCCTTTTGGCTTAATTAATTATGATGATCTTCTGCTTGTGTTGTCACTGTAAAATGGATATCAAATTGTGAAGGCTAAATGATCATTATGTTGGGATGTTACAACTGTGGATGAAGGTTAGGTGGTAGCTGGATTTTCAGTAAATTGTTCTGATGGGCCACAGTTACTAGTTGAACTAACTTCTGCTATTTTTGTGGCAGCTGGTGGAGTTGCTTGATAGCCCATTACATAACTATTTCAAGCAGAATGATTGCTTGAATTACTTCTTTTGTTTCCGCTGGGTTCTAATACAATTTAAAAGGTCAGATTTGTGGATTATTTGTTCCTCTTTTTCCGCTCTTAGGATTGATGGATGTCTTTTTAATGAAGCTGCTGGCATACCCTTTCAATGCATCTTGTTTTTCTTGCAATTACAAGCATAGCATAGGGGATATAAAACAGAATATTTCGCTCATATACAAGTTAAAAATATATTTGATGCTGATACCAGTTTTGGATTTTCAACTAGTTCAATTTAGCTTCAATTTAAAATGATTATAGTAGCTAGTCTCTTTTTTGTTTCACCAAGAAGAAGATACTTGCATGCATTCTGAGATCATTGAGTCGAAAAAACTCGAATGCTGCTGGTGAGGGCTTGAGTTAGGGCCTACTTGAGATTGTGGCAGTGATGGTGGTTCAAAGTGCTTTTTGCTTAGAAATGTATCAAAATGAAGTTTTTTTATTTTTTAAAAAATATTTTTTGATATCAGTACATCATCTGAAAACAAAAAAAAACAATCAAAATCTTTGAGAATGTAGTTTGCACCGCGTTCCAAAACACACCCTAGTGATGAATGGAATATACTTTACTAGTTTTCAATACAACTTGAATGTATCTATCTACCTTCAAATAAATTCCAGCAGGTGATGTTTGAGATGTTTTTCCCCGTAGGCATCTGAGACCTCTCCTTAATTGAGAAGATTGATACATAATATAAAAGAATGCTGGACAATACACTAGAGGTGCATTCTTTTGTGTGACTAATATAAAACCAGTTTTGCGACAAGGGGGAAAAACATCTCAAACATCACCGTTGTCCAAGTTGTTACTAAATTCAGTGATGTTTTCATACCCTTAGTATCAAAATGTAAAAGCTATGCTCTCTTGCTGCTGGAGAAGAAAGGAAAGGAGGTGTTATCATCTCTTTATTTTTCTCACTATGATTTGCCAAATCCTCAGGGAATTTGAATACAAGAAAACAATGCGATTGTGGGAGGTGCTGTGGACCCATTATTTGTCTGAGCACCTGCATCTGTATGTATGTGTTGCGATCTTGAAGCGGTACCGCAACAAGATTATGGGGGAGCACATGGACTTCGACACCCTCTTGAAATTCACCAATGAGCTGAGTGGCCATATCGACCTTGATTCAATTCTTAGAGATGCAGAGGCTCTGTGCATATGTGCTGGTGAGAATGGTGCTGCTTGCATTCCCCCAGGGACACCACCTTCGCTGCCTATCGAGAATGAGAATGCTTTGTTGTATACTCAAGAGGAGGAAGAAGTACTGTAATCAGATCCTTCCCATTGGTACGATATCACCAGCATTATTTTTTGTATTCTTTATGGAATAGCTGTGTATAAATGTTGATCTTTCAAAATAAAATGTCATTAATCAAGTAATCATCGACTCCATTTTCTATCTTCCCGCTGGACCAACGTGGTCGGACCCTCATTATTTATTATTGTTTCTTGTTCACATTTCCCAAAGAAAGGGACATGCTTTCGTATTTTTTTTTTATATTTGGCTTTGAGTTTTAATTTATTTTTTATTAAAATTTGAAAATTATTTTTGTTTTAAATTAATATTTTTTCAGTATTCCTAACAGTAATTAATCTTTTTAATTATTTTAATATATTTTTAAATAAAAAACAATTTTAAAAATATATTAGACTTTCAAATAGCATTATCTCACCGTCAAGTAGTGAAATCATCTTTGATTTATTTTGAAAGAGGCCTACAAGTTTCCAGCTCGTGCTAGAGAAGAGACATTGTCGTAGTCGTAGGGATGGCTGGGCATGGGTGTACCTATCAGCCGATTGTGATGTTTTAGTTTTTTTGGGCCCTCCTTTGGAAGAAAAAATAATGGGATGAACGCTTGCGTCAAGATGCTGATAATTTTCTCATGTTATGCTTCACTTTAACCCCTTACCTTGTAGCCTGCAACTCCATAGCTCTGTTCTGTGGATGTCTTCATTTGTGTGCATGGGACTTGCATCTGTAACTCTTAAGGGTGTCACGGCAGGCTAGGTGACGGATTTCTGATTCCGAGTGTCATGCTACTTGATCTTAACCATTA
>Ga0325402_1004895_pt1 | contig 12444 bp, 8 predicted proteins | sample PopdelMetagenome_22_FD_207212 | JGI IMG/M metagenome (GOLD analysis project Ga0325402, IMG submission 207212) | Populus deltoides microbial communities from Bellville, Georgia, United States - Xylem-PdKOR-R3 | ecosystem: Host-associated > Plants > Phyllosphere > Stem > Wood/Secondary xylem... | reverse complement strand
AATCTCAATGATCGGACCATACCATTGCATCCGGAACGATCAAATTAGCTGGAAACAAGTCTGAAATCGTCCAAATCGCATTTCAGACGGCTAAGATTTGATCAAAACAATTCTGGCCTGATGAACGGCCCAGATTCAATCTCAGATCCGGTTGCACATAGACTCTGCTGCACAGAATCTTATCCCTCGGCTCGCGGCTCGGCTCGGCTTCAAAACGGCTCGGCTCAACTCGGCTCGACTTGGCTCGGCTCGCGGATGATGATGTGGAAGGTGGGTCCCACTTTGCTGACGTGTCTGCTGACTGGTCGATGATGTGGCTGCTGACATGGCATGCCTACTGTGCATGCTGACATCACACTTACATCAGGCTGATGTCATCCCTGGCATGCCTACTGTGCATGCTGACATCACAATTATGTCATGCTGACGTCATTAATATCCGGGTCAGCCATGTGGGTCGGGTCAACTGGTATTCGGGTCGGGTCAGACCATCCGGGCGAAGAAGACGCGTGGCACGCGTGGGGCGCGTCTGCGCGCGTGGGCAGATGCCTTGCCGGAGCGTGATGGAGAGTGCGGCCATGTCCGACGTCCGATTTTGACGCCGTTTTCACCAGTGGCTTCGTCTCGTCCTCCTCTACACGGTGGTATGGTCAAAACACAATTTTGACAACTTTCATTTTTGAGCAAAAATCAAACACCACTTCAAACCAGGCTCTGATACCAATTGTAGGGAATTCCGATCGGTGATGTATTGATGTTTGCTCATAGGAGGTAAAGCACACTGACACAATATTTAACGTGGTTCGGCAAACCGCCTACATCCACGGGAGAAGCCATTGCATTATATAGGGAGAGTACAAGATTTACAACAATAGAGGAGGAGGAATTATCCCCTCTTTGGCAACTCTCAACCTCACTCTATTTCTCTCTTTTCAGTGTTGCAATGGCAGCTACTGCTGGCTGCCTTGGCAGCCCACTCTCTCCTACATTTCTCACATCTTTGGCTCTACACACTCTCACTTTCAACTCTCTCATGTATGCCTCTATTTATAGGCATCCATGGCAGCTCCTCCAGCTCTTTTGTCAACAATGGTGGCTGCCAACTCCAGCTCTTCTTCAACAATGGTGGCTGCCAACTCCAGCTCTTCTTCAACAAAGGTGGCTGCCAATAGTCAATGGTTGGTGCCAACCATTTGCTGCACATGCAATGGCAACAACCCAACAATAATTTACGTGAATAAACTAGAAGGAAGAAAAATATTGTGTTTTGGTCAAGAGGAAATCTTTATATGATGAACATCCTTAGAGAAACAAACTAAATGGGTAGAAATTGAACTCATATATAATGTGAAAATAATTATTAGATTGTGTTTTATTATTTGGAATGATATGATTGAGAATGATAAAATGAACACTTGATATCAATGCCTCATGTTTTGGCCCCATGAAAGCTTAGGTAGGAAAATCCTTGAAAATGTGCATGTTTGAATTTAATTGTATATTACTTGACAACATTGTAATGAACTTGATGAGATTGTGGAAATGAATATAAGTCTTGAACATGTTTGGTAAAACTTTGTAAATTGAAATGCATAGAACACCTTATGTCATGCTATAATAGATGAGAATTTGATGATATCATATGAAGAACACAAAGTATGCTCGGTATGGAAGTGACTTGGACTTCGTTTATCTTAGAAGAAAATAGAAAAGAAAAATCTTCATGAAGATAATAGTAATTAATAGATCCTCCTTACAATGTTTGATGATTGAGTGTAATTATAATGGAATGAAGACATTACATGTTATCCTTGCTTCATAAACTCTTGGAGGTGAATTGTGTTGTGGTCTATGTCCATAACTAGATTGAGGTATAATCTTTAGGAAGAAAACTTGCTTTTGACTTTATGTATGAACTTGGGAAAATAAATATCATAATGACTCAGTTTTCGTTTATGATTTTTAGTGTCAGAGTGACTCAGTTTTTGTTTATGATTTTCAGTGTCAGAGTGACTCAGTTTTCGTTGGTGATTTTCAATGTTAAAACAACTCAGTTTTCACTGACGATTTTTAGTGTCAAAGTGACTTAGTTTTTGTTAATGATTTTCAATGTTATAATGACTTAATTTCTGTAGATGACCTTCATTAAATTTGGGAATGAATGTCTTATTATAACATTATTGCTATACAAATGCACAAACACATGAGATGTTTGTATGAATATATGTGTGTGCATATATATGTTTGTGAAAATGATCTTTGATGATGCCTAGATAAAAATATACCGAGTAATGGTCATTGTGTGTCAGGAAGTGCAACCAACATTGAATCTTCGACTGGGCGAGGACATACTAAAGGAGGAGCAGGTACGTTCATCTAATTTTATTAAATTTTTGAAGTATTCTTGCATAATGTTGCTACCCAAATTCAATTGTTTAAATTATTCATGAATTGCAATGAATGATGAGATTATTTTTAGCTAATAGTATTCACGTTGGAGAACTGGAAATGAATGATGAGATTAACTTTGGCTAATGGTATCCATGTGGAATAACCGAGAATGAATAATAAGATTAACTTCAACTAATGGTATACATGTTGGATAACCAAGAATACAAGATAAGATTAGCATTGGCTAATAATATTCACATTTGAAAGTACTTATTTATACACTGAAGTAAAGAATACTAGCGTGTCAATTACAATTGGAATTAATATTTAAAAAACCATGTACAAAGTGATTATAGTGAGGAGAGAATAGTTTTACTTGGAAGGATGTTAGACCCATAAGGATTCCTAAACCATAATACATATTATCAATTGATGTTGAATATAGTTTAAATAAAATGATGTGGCATAAGGTCGTATAAAGATGTGAAGTAAAATATTAAGGATAGATTTAATAAGAAGTTATTAATGAGAATCTATCTATTTAAATGTTAACACAATTACAATAATATATCTATTGTCCAAATATATTATAAGAAGTGCTTATACACTTACATTGAGTTTGACATCTTATAACCATGGCATTTAGTAATTTTTTAATAAGTATTTTGTGATAAACTATGTAATAGTACGAATAGATGACTTGTATTGTGTAGAAACTTTATGATGTTGACATTCAAAGTTGTGGTTGTAAATTATGGTGTGTATGCACACTTCATGTTATAAACACGATAGACATGTGTCCTTTCTTTTGTAGTACTATCATGCATGTGTGTGTATATATATATGACATACCGAATCACTTAATGATGTTTGATTATTGAAATGATAGATGGTATCATGTAATGCATCAATTGAATGTAATAAAAAAAAAATCACCCCATCTCTTGCTTATTACGAATAAGCAGTATATCATAAATCTATTGAATTTTATAGGCTATTACATGAAGCCTGAAAACATTTTAATATGATGCATCAGTTTTCAATAGAATTAAAGGACGTACGCTTTAAGTTATGTATAGACAGATTCAATTCATTAGGGTTATCTGTTGCTTCTTATTCTTGTTTATCGGTAATACTCACAGTTTACAACTTGCCACCAGGAATGTATATGAGGTTGAAGTTTATATTTTAATCTATTGTTGTAAAACCTCTGGGCGAAAAATTATAAATTGACTAGTTCCATGTAAAACAAAAAAAAAATTTGTAACTCTCGATCGGGGTCATACCCGATCCTAATAGTCTAGGTTGGGATATATATGTTTTTCTTCAATTGTTGATTAATGATTTGAAGAAGTTATGGTCATCCGGAACTTTGACTTATGATGTCTCGAGGAAATATTTCAAGTGTAGTTTAAATATTTAAAAAAATAAAAAAAACTATAAAAACAATTAATTAACATTTCTATTTAGAATACTTCAAAAGTAGTTTAAATGTTTTTTTATAAAAAAATATAAAACATTTATATAAAACATTATTTAGGATACTTCAATGGTAGTTTTATTGTTTTTTATAGAAAAAATTAAAAAAATATAAAAAAATATTAATTAGCATTTCTGTGTATGATACCTCAAGGGTAGTTTAAATGTTTTTTAACAAAAAATAGAAAAAATTTATAAAAAAAATTTATTTAGGATACTCTAAGAGTAATTTAAATGTTTTTTTATATAAAAAATAAAAAACAATTATAAAACAATTATTTATAATACTTTAAGGGTAGTTTTAATAATTTTTTATAGAAAAAATATAAAAACTTATAAAACAAAAATCAATTAGCATTTCTATTTATGATACTTCAAGTGTAGTTTAAATATTTTCTTATAAAAAATAATAAAATAATTATGATTTTTGTTTAGGATACTTTAATGGTAGTTTAAATGTTTTTTTAATAAAAAATAGAAAATATTTATAAAAAAATTATTTATGATACTTCAAGGATAGTTTTAATATTTTTTTATAGAAAAAATAAAACAAATTATAAAAAAAATAATTAGCATTTTTGTTTGTGATACTTCAAAAGTAATTTAAATATTTTTTTATAGAAAAGAAAAAAAATAAAAAAATAAAAATTAAGATTTCTGTTTAGGATAATCCAAGAGTATTTTAATTTTTTATGTAAAAAATAGAAAAAATTTATAAAAAAAATTATTTAGCATTTCTGTTTAGGATACTTCAAGGGTAGTTTAAATTGTTTTTTATAAAACATTATTTAGGATACTTCAATTATAGTTTTAATTTTTTTTATAAAAAATAAAAAAAGACCACACTATAAATATAGAGTGTTTATACTGTAAACCACATTGTAGATGGTTAGAGAAGCATTTTTGTTTAGGATACTTCAATGATAGTTTTAATGTTTTTTATTAAAAAAAAAAAAAACCACACTATAAACATATAGAGTGTTTGTACTGTGAACTACATTGTATATGGTTAGAGCCTTAGAGGAGTATAGGGCATTGTTTTTTTCATTTTTTATTTTAAAAGTTGTTGCAGCGTGTTGGGTCAAAGCATGACTATCAGACCCAAAACACTTAAAATATTTTCTATACTCTATATATTTTTTTAGTATTAAAAAAAATTTATATATATATATATATAGACACACATTCAATTAATTAAAATAATAACCCAAGAGTGAATGACGACAAATATCTCAAATTGAAAGGTCGAAATTCATAAAAAAAAAATAAATCTGTGGACTGGCTTTCATCTTTCATTTTTGAGACCGCGAATGTGTCTGTCAACCTTTTCTTAATGATTGCGATTATGATTGATAACTCAAGGAGACCACTTTATCAAAGGAGATTGAAGCACAAAGACATTTTTGAGACCGCGAATGTGTCTGTCACCGTGCGCTGCGCCTTGCATGGAAAATGATCAAAAGAAGCTTTTGCATGTCTCCATAAATCTCTATCAAACCCAAAAAAAAAAAATAATGCAGAAGTTGCCTTAATACTGCGTAGCCTCTCTCTCTCTCTTTTATTATTATTATTATTATTATTATTATTTAAATTCAATTACCCTTTTCTTTCAGCAGGGCACCTTTTTAGTTTTATTTTAATTTCGTGGGCTGGGTCTTTTGGTGAGTGGTTGGATTATCTTTATGATTTGGGACACTTTCGCCCACAGAGAAATTCCTGGGCCTCTTTCACTTCATCTTCCATTTCAAATGTTAACTCTGCATTCTTTTAAATTAATAAAATTGAATTTTATTTTATAAAATTAAACATTTACTGTGCGTTCGAATATTTCCTCGACATATCAAGATCCTAATTTCTAGCCAACCAAAAAAAATTATTAAGTTGAATCCTAAATAAACTCGATTTAAAAAAATTAAATTGAAAACAAACTTAATTACCAAAAAATATAGGGTTGGTCTTTCCCATAACCTTGCAGTTCAATCTCTAATTCTTTAAAGAAAAAGAGATTGAATATTTATCAATTGCTCAAATTTGATTCCCATAGCTCTAGTTGCTTCAAATAAAAACAAGTTTCATTTGAATTTGTCAAACCGAACATCCACCGAGTGATGGTTTCTTTTTTCGACACCCTAAGATCCTATATTCCACACAAGCAAAACAAACCACCAAGCTCAATTTTAAATAAACACAACTTTAAAGGAATAAATTGTTAAAAAAAAAAAAAAGATCAAAATGACAACAGGACCAAACTAATAAAAAAAAAACATTGTAAATTATTATTGTAGTTCGTTGTGTAATGAATTAATAATATTAAAGAGAAAATTAATTAAAATACATACGCTAGATACAAAGTATGGAAAGGTAGCATAACAAAAATATATTCTTCGTCATTAAATTTATATGTTTGCTCGTAGTAATTGTGGCCTAGTAAGAGAATTGATGATTACATCTTTACACGTATTAATATAACTGAGAATTCTTAATTGGTCAATTGAAAATAGCCCTGGACTATATGGAATAAAAAATTATACTAAACTTAATTGAAAATAAAATGTATATCATATTTTCAAAAATACTCAAAATCATGATTTACTGCTGCTGTCCATTTGATCGGCGAGAGTTTGTGGTTGTAGGGAGTCGATATAATCATATCATGTTGTATGGTGACTGTAAGGAATATGATCAATTTGGTTCAAGTTCTTTTTTTTTTTTTACAGAAATAAAGTATGTTTTACCTTAATTATATTAATTTTGGTTTATATTATTATATTTTATAATTTTAGTTTTTTTTAACCTATTTATATATTCATAACCAGACTAATAAAAAATTAAGGTATTTATAAATCAATGCTTTGTCATTAATAAGGAGAGAATTCTGTAAAAGAATGGGGGTATAAATAAGAAAACAAAAATATCCTATGATAGAAAATATAAATGAGTCCAGGCATTAAAATTAAAAACTTGTTTGATATTGTAGTTATGGTTATTTTTTAAAATAATTTTTTTAAAATATATTGAAATATTATTTTTAACATTGTTACATGGAAACGATTTAAAAATATTAAAATAAAAAAATATTATTTTTTAATATTTTTAAAATAGGAAACAAATTTAGCCTGTACCAATTTCTCAATTAACTCTCATGAGGTGCTTCACGGGATAAGGCCCACTTTTAATGCCGAATGTCCCTTTAACACGTTAATAATTCTCAAACAATTCTGATGGCGGTTCAAGAAAAATAGGGTTCGAACGGCCTGCCCTCCAAGCTCGAATGGGCTGAAAAAAAAAGGCTGCCCAAAATCGGAGAAAGAAGCCGGAGAAATTAAGGCCATCAAATGGGGACAGGAGTACCTGTAAATTGATTTAAAATCAAAACATTAAATAAAATATCCTCAACCCCAATCTACTTTTCTAATGAAATTAAATTAAAAAATACCTCAATAACACTCATTTTATCAAGAGAACTCCATAGAAAAAAACCAACCATTTTGATCCAACCAACAACATTCTCTCTCATCTAATATTTTTTTTTTAACTTTCTCTCTCTTTTTAAATTTAAAGGATTGAAATGTGAAAAAAATAAAATTTAGGATTGAGAAACCAAACAAAAAAAGAAGAAAATGAAGAGGGTAAGAAATATAGGGATTAAAGTGTACTTTTCTGCGCCATATGAACAATAAATAAATAAAAGAAAATAGGGTTGGATCCTTGTTTTTGTGTTAAATTTGATTTTTATTATTTTAAAATTTTCAATCAATAAAATCAAATCTGATTTTACAAAACCAAGCATCAATTCAAAAGTGAGTTGTATTTGGACACAAATAGAGTGATGAATCATATGATCCCAGAGGAATTATCAAGCTTTAATTCATCCAAATATAATGTGAAAGAATTGAATTAAAAAAAACAATATAAGGGCCAAAACAAATAACAAACCATGGACCAAAAAAAAAGGCCACTCATTTGCATCGTATGTTGGGCAACAATAAAAAGAAAAAAGTAAAACAATATATTCTTTTAATTTACTACTAGAAAGGTGGCCTGTGTTATGTCATGGGTTAGGTCAAAAAAATTTCTAATGTAAAAAAAGAATGGTGAAGCAATGCTAGTGTTTTTAAAAAATTAAGAAAAATTTGAGACCTGGATCATTGAATTGATTGGTTTTAATAATTTTAGTTAATTTAATAATATGATTAAAAAAGTTATCTATAAAAGTGAATAAAAAATGGCAATAATCAAATATAAAAAATGAGTTGTCAATAACATACTAAAAAAGAAGAAGAAAGAAAATCTAGACTCAAACTCAATCAATAAAATCAATTCCCAATCAATTTAATATTGAAGGATGAAAGAAAATATCAATTTATAAAATTTATAAAATTAAAAAAATAATAATAAAAATAATGAGGATCAAATCTTATAGGAGAAAAAACTGAAGGAGGATGAAATCGTAAAAAAATATTTAATTTTAAAAATGATCTCCAATAAAACAAATAACAAAAAAAAGAATATGGACAAAATCTGACAAATAAAAAAATTAAAGAATGATAAAATTAAAGAAAATCTAATTTTATAAATTATTTCAAATAAAAAATATTAATTAAAAAACATGAACCAAATTAGAAAAAAAAAATTGAAGGATTGTTTTGAAAACTTGAAGGGTTAGGAGCATTAATTGAAGATAAAAGAAAAAAGGTAATGAAAAAAAAAAACAAAAATACCACTGACACTAAATCAAAGATCAGCAAGCCACACATGTCACCTAGCATGGAGAGGTTGTCGAGACGATTCGAATATCACCCTGAAAGCCACTGTTTGGTCCCTAAAAGCCCCGTCACATGCCGTCTGAATAGCAAAAAAGCAACCTACATGCCAATTGTTTTTTAAATAATATTTTATATTTATTAAAATACTAAGTTGTTTCTCATTCAACTTGATTATAACTAAAAAACTAAGATGAAAAGACAAAAAAACTCGTGGATGCAAATTAAAGAATTTTGGCTTTTAAAGATAGGTTAATCATTTTATTGTTATTTAAAAAGGCAAAAAGATAAAATTATTCTTGATTAATCTAATAATAACTAGTAAACCTTGTGAAAAAATTGTATTACTTCTCAATAGCCAGCCAATATATTTTTTAATTGAGAATGAAAAAAATGTTATTATATTATAAAATCTTGATCCCTTTTAATTTAATATTTGTCGTATAATATAATATTAATTCTTTGGATAAATATTTTATTATTGTTATTGTTATTATTATTGTTGTTACTGTTATTGCTAGGGGCAGGACGCAATCCTGTTTGATGGATGCTGCTAGGTGTAGGATCCAACGTTGATGGGTCTAGCAGGACCCAACACCATGGGGTTCTCCTAGCAACAGGACCTAACATCATTGGGTCATAGTGGCAGTAGGACCCAACGACCAACCAGAATTTTTTACTTACAAATAGTAAAGACAATTCTCCCCGGACACTCCAATATTTATAATACAAATAATAATATTTTTAATATTAATAATAATATTAGACTTACCCATGTTTAAGTGGATCTGTCTACAACACCTGACTCAAGAGCTTTGAGCCTATCTTAAATGACAGACCCCGTAATAGTGGGTCTGGCTGCAACGCCGGACCTATTAGACTTGAGTTAGGACATCAGTCCCACTTGCCTTGGGTCCAAAAGCCTGACCCAAGTGTCTTGGGTCAGGTGATGTTGCAAGACGCAAGGGACTTGGGTCTGCGCTCCTGTCCCTCTCAAGCAACTTGGGTCAGGTGCATCTTTCGAGTCCCGAGTTTTTTAGGTCTGGAAATGGATGTTAGACTCCAGTTAATAATAATAATAATAATAATAATAACAATTGATTTTACACTTAAAATCAAATCAATATTTTTTTATAATAATAATATTTATTGTAAATTTAATAATATTAATGAATTTAATAATATTTATAATATAATAATAATATTTAACTTATCTGTTCAGGTTCTTATATTTTTTTTTATTTTTTTCAAAAACAATTATGGTTTTTCTTTGATGGCAATAATAAATTTTTTAAAAAAAATTACTAATTATGATAACAACAACAATAATATTAATATTAATTCTTAATTTTACACTACAAATCAAATATGTTTTTGCTTTTCAATATTTATAATATTTTCTATAAATTTATTAATTATTAAATTAATACTATTAATTATAATCAAGATTATAATATTTATAATAAAAATAACAATATTTTTAATATTCATAATATTAATTATAATAAAAATCATAATATTTATATCACAATAGTAATATTCTTAATATTAATACTTTTAATTATAATAAAGATAATAATATTTAGAATACAAATAATAATATTTATCATATTAATAATAATACTAAACCTGTCCAGCCAAAGTTTTTATAATAATAATTTTTTAAAAAAACATTATTAATTATTAATGATAACAATAACAACAACAACAATAATTATTATTATTTTTTTTCATTTTTCTTCTCTGCAGGGTCTGCAGACCCAGCCGCATAGGTCTCCAATCCCAAGGGGGTCTACTGAACCCAGGTGCATGTTTTTTATAATAAAAATAATGGTATTTCTAATATTAATAATAATAAAAATCATAATATTTAGAACACAAATTATCATATTTTTTTTATATAAATAGTTTAAATTATAATAAAAAATAATATATTTAGAACATAAATTATAATATTTTTATATGAATACCCTGAATTATAAGAAAAATAATATCATTTATAACACAAATAATTATATTAAAAAAGGCCAAAGGTTCTTGGATCCTGACATAGGACCCAAGAAGATGGGGTCATACGCAGGACAAAGAGACTTGACTCCAGATCCAGGATCCAAGTGAAATGAGTCTTGATGCAGGACTCAAAAGTATTGGATCCTAACGGTGGACCCAATAAAATTAGGTCTAAACATTGGACCCATTGCCAATGGATACTACACTAGAGTCCCTAAAAGAATTATAATAAAAATAATAATATTTATAGTATAAATAATAATATTTTTGATATTAATACTTTGAATTATACCATAAATAATTATATTTTTTATATAAAGATGTTGAATTATAATAAAAATAATAATATTTAGAATATAAATTATAATATTTTTAATATAAATACATTTACATGTTAATTTATTGTTTTTGTTAAGAACACTTAATAGCAAATACACGGAAAACAATCCTCTTAACAATCAGAGACTCCAAATTATGAGGTAGAGACTCCAACCAAATAATTCCATTACACTTGACATGTTTATTTACTGTTTTTGACTCTCCCACATGTCACAGTCAATAGTCAATAAGGACAGCGACTAGCATCCCATTTATTGTTTTTTTGACTCTCCCACGCGACACAGTGGCTGATAGGAAGAATAGTTGTAATTTTTTTAAATAATATTTTTTTATTTTTAAAAAATTATTTTTGAAATCAGTATATTATAATAATTTAAAAAAATAAAAAATATATTAATTTAAAGTAAAAAAATAAAAAATTTTTAATTATTTTTAAAAGCACTTTTAAAATCCAAAAATAAATAGGGCCACATATTTATTTTGCATCTGCTTTTGTGTTTATGGTGCAACAAACACACCAAAATATTTGGTAACAAACTAAATTGTGTTTTGTATTGTGAGATCTACTAAAAAATTGAATTTGAAACGCAGTTTTTATGAAACAGTTTTTACATGTTTTTTAACTGAGTTTTGTAAAACCCTATTTATTTTTGCGTTTCAAAAACGCTTTTGAAAAAATTTAAATTGTTTTTATTTTTTATTTATTTCAAATTAATATTTTTTTGTGTTTTCAGATCATTTTAATGCACTGATATCAAAAATAATTTTTTAAAAAATAAAAAATATATATTTTGATGCATTTCCAAGTAAAAAAACACTTTAAAAAGTAACCACAACCATACTTACAAACACTGTAATGTTTTTTACTACACATAAATCTCAACCACAATTTTTACCAAACTCATATCTAAATTCAACTAACCACACATAACTATATTTTTTTAAAACTTACTTTTTTTTTTTTAACTAATATAACAAAAACTACCTCAACTCACAAATAAACTCTTAGCACCATAACGCAGTAGCTCTCGATTTTCTGAAATATTGATGTGGGGACTTCCTGATCCATGTGATCGAAATAAATGGGGCTTGGCTGGAACTACGTACGTAACTCCATAATAATTAGGATCAGATTTGTATATTATATATAACCCTTAATTACAGGCTACACAGCTTGAAGTCAGAAACTGAATATATATATGATTTTGGTAAAAAAATGAAGCTCGTCAATACAATTATTTTCCACTTGAATGCGTAGTAATTTGCACTGAGCCATTCAAGAGGCAATAATTCATGACATGGCTGTGGTACAGCGACTGCTTGAAGACGAAACCCATCGACAACACTTCTAGCTAGTTGTGCGAGAGCATCCATGCAAACTATCTGATGAAATCTTAAAAAAATCTTTCCATAGAATTAATGGATTTTTCCTCGCTACATTCTGGATTTATGGAGTAATGAT
>Ga0325402_1004894_pt1 | contig 12446 bp, 6 predicted proteins | sample PopdelMetagenome_22_FD_207212 | JGI IMG/M metagenome (GOLD analysis project Ga0325402, IMG submission 207212) | Populus deltoides microbial communities from Bellville, Georgia, United States - Xylem-PdKOR-R3 | ecosystem: Host-associated > Plants > Phyllosphere > Stem > Wood/Secondary xylem... | reverse complement strand
GCATGATAATGGCTTGATTTGCTGAAAAATAGAAGGAATAAATTGATTTGAAACTATGGGTTTTGGGATTGCAACAGGGCAGGAACTTCGGCAGCCATATTTTGACTTTCCACCGTTGGATTAGATTTATTTTTGGATATATTATTATACTCAATGTCACCTACATTCTGACCGAAGGGATTGCAAATATCAGACTTTGTTTGAGGGTTGTCTCCGGAGGAACATTTCTGGAAAATCACCCTTCAAGACAGCCTTGTTCGTCGGCTGTTATATCATTGTTTCACCGTTGGATTGGTCTGGATTTTGGATATGTTGTTCATCCAGATGTTATATAAATTCTGAACGGTTTGGATTGGAAAATAACACTCCTACCAGAAATCGTACTTCCCGAACAGCAGGTCTCCAAATTTCAGGTCAATCCAGCATTTTTCTGATATCGGGAGGTTTAACCGTTGGATGTATGTTAATTTTGGATATGTTATTCTAATGATAATGATGTATAATTCCACCGTTTGGATTTATTGAATTCTAAATTTATAGAATGATGTTTTAAGTTTGGTTTGAGAAATATTGAATGAGAATACGAGGTTTAGCATAAAAAGTATGTTTTGGGACTAAGGATAATGGCAATGGGTTTAATGATGATGGTTGTGTTTGTGTTATGTTTGAGTCATGTTTGATGTGTTGATAAGTGATGATATAGTTAAATTCTATAAAGAATAGTGATTGACTAATACTTTGGTTGTGTTAGAATGGGAAATCATGTTGTAAGTTGAATTATGATATAAGGAATCATTTTGATTGTGCTTTTGGAAAAATTTGGCATGTGTAGTCATTGATGAAATTTAAGTTAAATTACATTGTTTGGTGATAGATTAAATGTCTTGGGACAAAAGAAAATCGGTGACAAAAAGTCATGCCCTTTGGACATTAAAGATCATTGATGAAGATTTGAATTAAATGGGCATTTCATGTTAGTATAAATAAATTCTAATGTAAATGAATTTAAATGACAAGTAAGAAAATAAAATACATTCATAGAAATTGTTTACGGAAGTATTTGATTTTGTGAATTTATGAATATTATGATAAATCGGGAAGATTCAATAATTATTCAGGATGTTATATTAAAAATATAAGAGAAGCATTCACTCGACTTCTCAGGAGCTCGTATAGTAGGAGCTTAATGAGGGACTACAGGAGCGACACAACAACAACAAGGAAGAGCGAGTTGAGCTTCTGCAGCTGGTAGGTGTTCTATACCTACACTTTTTACGTAGTGTTAATTTACTAACTTATTAAATTCTTGGTCTTTGGGTCTATGGGTGAAACCACAAAGAAAGAGGATAAAGTGAAATAAACAAGAAATTAAAAATGGATTTGAGTACTTGACTGGGTTAAGAATATGAATTACACTAATAGACTTCGTTGATGATCATTCCTCGAACTTGATTAGCCGGTCCCGAATGTGGAGGCTAATGATGTTAGTAAGGTTTACTAACATCGGCATAATCATCCCTGAAAACGAGGGATACTGAACTTGATTAACTATTCGGGTGAGAATAGTTAATGATATTGACCGGTGCTGTCAATATCGGCAATCACACGAAACTTGATTAGCCGGTCCCGAATGCGGAGGCTAATGATGTTAGTAAGGTTTACTAACATCGGCATAATCACCCCTGAAAACGAGGGATACTGAACTTGATTAACTATTCGGGTGAGAATAGTTAATGATATTGATCGGTGCTGTCAATATCGGCAATCACATGAAATTTGATTAGCCGATCCCGAATGCGGAGGCTAATGATGTTAGTAAGGTTTACTAACATCGGCATAATCATCCCTGAAAACGAGGGATACTGAACTTGATTAATTATTCGGGTGAGAATAGTTAATGATATTGACCGGTGCTGTCAATAGCGGCAATCACACGAAACTTGATTAGCCGGTCCCGAATGCGGAGGCTAATGATGTTAGTAAGGTTTACTAACATCGGCATAATCATCCCTGAAAACGAGGGATACTGAATTTGATTAACTATTCGGGTGAGAATAGTTAATGATATCGACCGGTGTTGTCGATATCGGCAATCACATGAAACTTGACTAGCTATTCCTGAAGTGAAAGCTAATAATGTCAAGAATCTTGACATCAACATTTCCGGAAATATTCCAAGATATTATGGAAAGAAAAATCTGATTGGCTATTTCATGTTAGAAATAGTCGATAACATCAATTAGTGGTATTAATTTTGATGTTTACAATGAACTTGATTAGTCGATCCTGATATGGGAGACTAATAACACTAATGAAAATTTATTAGTGTCAGCATTCCCTTCCAAGTTTTAGGGGAGAGGTATTATAATGATATTTTTGATAGGGAATAATTAAAAATATTAATGAAATGGGGATTGACATCTTGATAGGATTATTCATTCGGCCTTGAAGAGGCGGATATTGATTGGAAATTATGGAATAAGATGGGCGGAGGAACTAGTTACCCGGTGATGGGCTAGTGGCATTAGTTTTGTTTTCTAATGACTGGAATATACAACTTGAGTTAAACTTACTTGTGTGGTGTTAATATTGTCAGGATGACTGACTTGTCAGATTGTAAATGGAATGTTGGATGATACCTAATTGTTAAATAAAAATGGTAATTTGTGTTTATGTTATAGATTATTGAAGAAAAAAAAAGAGAAACTGATGAAGATCTAATTCTTGCGAAGGATGGAGGCAAATATCGTATCACTTGGGACGTGAGAATAGAAGTTCATTAACCATGGTAGGTGTTATACACTTAAGGAATGCAATGCTATATATATATGATGTATTTTGAATTAATTAATGAATTGTAATTGATATAATTTGAGAATCATGTCCTGCGAACATGGAGGATGTCAAAGAAATTATGACTAATAATGTAAATATGTTGTATTAAGGTTTCGTGTTGTTGGTAGCATGATAAGAATTTGGTGATAATTATAATAGTGTAATAAAATGCCAATAATGGTGATAGATAATGAAATTTGGCCTTAATTATAGTGGTCAAATTAGATTAGGTTGATGAATTAAATAGAATGATGTATGTATGGTATTCACATTATTTGAAGATGGATCGGATGTGAATACTGTGAAAATGGTGGCAGGTTCCATAATAATGAGAGATTTTACTGAAAATCTAAAGAAATATTGGAATGTGTTGAAATGGGCACAAGAAATATGTAAGTTGAATATATTTATAAACTAAAATTGGACTGAAATCATGACGAGTTTGACAACTTATATGGAAAAACCATAATGGGTATAATAGATGTTGGGATTGAAATTGATATAAAGGGATAGAGTAAAAGGGACAGAAAACACATGGTAGATATTATAATGAATTAAATGCGCTCGTGAGGTGAAACAAGACACAAAATGAAAATGTTGAATGATTCTAGAAAGGATGAATAGAGACATAATAATGGAAGGATAAATGAGAATTTCAAGGAACAATGATTGCATATGGTTGAATATATGTTTAATTACCTGTGCATGTATTGTGTGATTTTCCTTTTATGCTATATTTATTATATACATTATGAAATTGCAGGTCCTTCAGATTCACGCCAAGAGTAGCGTTTTAGGTCCTCTAGTCTCCTTTTGTATGATTGAATAAGAAGATGAACATTAATGTATTTTGTCTTTAAGAAACTAAATGACTTAATATGTAATAGTACTCCTTTTACATTAAGTGTCGGACATAAAAATGTATTATTCTGTATTTGTAAATCTTAGTTTGATTACTTGCAATTATTATGAATTATGTGTGTTAATGGGAAAGAAATGAGCATGCGAAATGTGAGGCATGTACCATGAATGATGTGTTGTTATGGTTCTACATGATTATGATATGATTGAGAAATGAGTATAACTATACAGGATGATTGTCGATAACTTGGGACCTCCAGGTACAAAGGAAACTCTGCCGAAATTTCAGTGGAAATTTCAGCAAGTCTTAGATAAGTTCGGTGGATGAAAAAAAAATACCCATTTTTTTTAAAAGTTAAAGCTCAAAGTTCTTTTATGAATGTACTAAATTACAGAGTGTTACAGACCAACAACTAGAAAACACGACCCGACCTTAGATTTTATCAAACAATAAAACAATGCAGCTTACCTTAGGTAGGGCGTATTTAGGGTGCTGATACCTTCCCTTTACGCAACCAGTCCTCGTACCCGATCTCTGAGACCAGTTAGGGTTCCTAGTGACTAAAATACTAGGTGACGACTCTCATTCTATTTTTCACTAATAAAAGACAAGAATTCCTTATCTCCCCACATTTGACAAATTATTACAAGATTTTAAGGGTGGATGTTTTCGCCGCGACGCAGCACATGTGCGACACAAATGAAACTAGTTTTGATGTTCACACTTCACCGTTAGCAAGCTATTTTATTTGTAAAATATAATATTTAGATTATAAAATGAGATAAAAAAAATATAAAAATTGGTCGTAATAAATTGTAGGGCTAAGCCAACTTAGGATGTCCCGTCAAATTCATAACCCAAATCATGTGATTGAAATAACCATATATATATAAAAAAGCATTATAAAACTCTTTTTTTAAAAAAATATGTTAATTTTTCAAACTCATAACCTAAGTCATAAGACTCGAAGCATCTAATCTGGAAAAATCATAAAATTCAATTCTCCTTCAATTTTATATTAAAGGATAAAACTGAAAATTAATTTTAATTATACAAAAAGGTTTTAAAAAGCTGCAATTAAAATAATAAGGATCAAAATTAAAATAAAAAATAAACTTATATTTAATTGAATGGTGAAATTAAAAAAAATCAATTTAGTAAAAGGACTAAAAAATTAAAAAGAATGAGAATGAAAATTGACATAAAAAATTAAAAATAAAATTGTAGTTGAATGATAAAATTGAAAAGAATAATAATTTTTACAAAAATGTCAGGAAAAAAAATAAAAATCAAAACAATAAGGATCAAATTAGAAAACATAATATAATCAATTTGAATTGAAGGTTGAAATTGAAAATCAATAATTGTTTTACAAAAGAGTCTAGGTAAAAAATTAGAAATCCAAAGAATAAAGACCATATTCTAGAATATAGTATTTGGAAATTAAGATTTAAGGTGGAATTGAAAATAAATAAAACTTTTACAAAAGGACCAAGACAAAAAATAAGAAATCAAAAGAATAAGGATTGAAGCTAAAATACCAACAACTAAGAAGGCCATGATGTAATTCTCAGGGGAGAAGAGAGAGAGAGAGAAAAAAATCATCGGCGACATGTGCCGCAACAATAAGAAAAAGACATGGCGGTGCTTCTAACGACACAACAAAGAGTATTTTTGGAAGCCGGAAGACTCCGCATATGTCATCCAAATAGTATGGGCACCTCTCACGCACCATCGAGTGTGTCATACATGTACGTTCTTTTTTTTTTTTAGTTAAATACCAAAGTGCTCCTAATTTGACTTTCTAATTACAAAAAAAAAAAAATGTTGTGAGAAAACAAAAACATCTATTAACCTCGTGCTTAATTCTTTTTAAAAGGTGTATTCATCATTGTATTAAGCATTTTAACAGTTTATTATTTTTTTAATTTTACCAAATACCAAATTTCCTCAGCTTAAATTATAACAATAAAAAAAACCATTGTGAAAATACCTCTAGATGCCAGGTTTAATTTTTTTGTTTTTTGCTTCTAAAGATGTTTTGGTTACTTCACTATGCGATTAAGATGGAAAAATATTTATTTACTCTTATTAATTTGAAAATAATAAATGTACCATGTAAAAATATTTTAATATCCTTAAAAAACCAGTGTAAATTTTTCTCGCTGAAGAGGTAAAAATATTATTATAATGTTCTAGTGAATAGCATCATGAGCATCGGGTCTTAGGTTCTTTTAATTAGGGATTAAGGAAGTTTTATTAAATGGACCACCTACCATTATTTGGAATGTGGCATGCCCTGCAATCTAAAGGGACATGATTGCTCTGTTTTTACATATGTTTCATCATGTTCACACTAACAGAAAACATTTAAAAAAAAACATTGAGTGAATCCTTGTCCCCTTTGCAAGAAGCCGATTGATGAAGTTCATCGTTGCATTTCTTTTTTAAACATTCAATGCCCACACAACAGGGGATCTACTCTGTACCGACCTTTTCCTTGAAAAAGACAAAGGAGGGTCAGGTCATCATCACATTGAATTTTTTAAGGGTTACTGCCCAGGGAAGTACCCATATAATAAACTTGGTGTGGATATAGTAAGAGTTATGACAATTGACAAGAACTTCGACTGATGTTCGGGGGCTCTCACAAATACACAATCCAATTTCAGCCTGCCTAAAAAACAAAGCAAGTTAAAATAGATTTTGAACTCGGCCTTTAAATATATTTTTGTTTATTGAGTTTTCAAACAAGTTTAATTTTTAATCACGACCTTCTTACTTTTATTATTCTGACAAATCGAGTAAATTCTTCCAAAATGTAAGCATGTGACCTCAATTGTGAAAGTGATGTTTTACATTTTCATCTAAATTGAATTTAATTGACAAATTAATTTATGTGTTTAGAATTCTTTTAAGGATATTAATTTAAAATTCAAGTTATGAAGAAAAAAAAAGCAAATCGGGGATTTGCTATAGTAATTACAAATCAAAATTATTATTCAAAAAATACCATTTTTTTAATCTTAAAGACTCTTTCTATGGACTGTTTCTCACTAGCTTTTCTTAGATATCTGGTGAAAAAGTGCGATCAAGAATCACCAACTAGTTTTATAGTTTTCAGGGGACAATAATAGATTATCCATGATGGGACCAAGTGGAATAGACTATGGTAGGGCTTTTAACACTAAACTAAAAGCAATTTATTATTTAGCCTAGTTGGATGCATGGATGTTAGACAAACAAGTAATAAGGTATTGATTAAGAGTGTCGAGGAGATGACTGTCACGTTCCTTGTTCGGGGATTGTTTGGATTCGTTTCCATGTGCCGATTTAATAGTACCGTTACAGTGTGTTGAGGGCACTTTGTAATTTGGTGGGTAGAACTGTTTAGATAGACGATAGTACTCGGTTTGCTCAAAGAGGAAAATTTGCTAGGGTTCTAGCGGATCTTGATTTACACAACCCTTTGAAATCACGAGTTTTTTCTTGATGGAGAGGAGAACAAAATTGCTTGCGAAGGTCTTCCACAAGTCTGTTTTACTTATGGCATTGTTGGGTATGGTAGTACTGCTTGTTCTCAGTATCAACCAAAGCAAGCTCCTTTCATGGAGTGTGATGGGGGTAGAGAAGTGCCGGTGATACCTGATCCCGTCGCCTATAGAGGAGGCATACGGGACTGGATCCATGCTCAACCTCGAAGAAGAAGGAGTACTGCCAAGGTAAGGAATCAATCAAGCACGAGATCAGTAGCAGAAAAATATGGCCAGAACTTCGAGATCGAGATTTGATATCTTGGTAAATTCTGATTTGGAAAGATTGGTTGGGAAAATGGATTTAGCGCGGGAGAATAATGCCGAGATTTTAATCCGATGCTTTTGTTTTTATTTTAAAGCGAGCCACTCCAAAATCTAAGAGTGCAGCCCAAGCCTATATCCCACAAGTGGGCTAAAGTCTACCCCTACAACAATTCAAAATAAGGCCTTCTCAGGTAAGGCTTCGTCCTCGGTCCCATCTACTGGGATGGAGAAGCAAGCAATTCAGCCCTAGTAGGGAAAAAGTAAGGCGGCTTCCCATAACTCTTATCTGATGGGCAAGATAGTTTTGGTTTAATTTAGTTAGTGAGATTTATTAATTAGATTTTATTTCTTGAGTTTAATTTAATTATTATTGGATATTTTATTTAATGAATTATAAACTCCATTATTTGTTCTAGTTAGAGTTTTAATATTTATATTTTATTTTTCTAAATATTAGATAATTGTTGTTGAATTAAATAAAAATTGTAAAATTACGAACTTTTCCAACCCCCATTCTTTCTTTTCTTCAACTTTTTTCTTTGGCTTCTTCTATTTAGCTTATTACTTCATCTTCAAATCTCTTCTATCTCTTATTAACTTTGGTATCTGAGCACATGCTTTTAAATTTGAAAAAAAAAAAAACATTGTTCATCTTCAACACACACCTTCAACAGCCACAACAAGTTTTCATCTTCGATAGCAACAAAAAAACCACTATCCTAGTCTCTCAAGAGATGTTTCCATTTCAACACCACGTCACCATACATCGACATGTTATTAACACATCAGTACATATTGCCACGTCAACGAAACATTAGTACAAAATGCAACGCCATCACCACATCAACCAGTGGTGACATGTCAACCATCAGTAACACGTAAGCAGTCTTAGTCACTTCAACAATAATAACTTGAGCCTAAAACAATTCTTCTTGCATTACACCCTTATATCTTTGCTCATTTTATATATTATCATTTGAATTTTTCCATTAGTTTTTTTTTATTAATTGTGGAGCTTATCGAAACTAGTAAAAATTTGTGACTTTTATTTGATAAATTATTTACATTTAAGGGTTTAAAAGTGCACGCTTAAAATTTTTCTGGTGTTTTATGTTCTTAATTAATCTTCATATTTAAAAAAATGGAATTAATTTTATTTTTGTATTGTGATTTCACTTGTAAGAATCGTAAGTGATCTTAATTCTATTTTTAAGTTAGTGTTGCATGTATTTGTGTCATGATCATTTAATATCCAAGCTTAAGTCTATATTTACCATGGACTCGACCTTTAGTTATACTCTTAAGGCTATTTGAAGAGAGTTGTAAAACCAGATGACCAGCATGTTTAAAAGAATTCAATTCCAAGAGAATTCTCGAATAAGGCACCTAAAGACTAACAAATATCAAAGGTATAATAATTGTAGACAAGTTCACCCATTGCGCCACCAATATGACTATTATTTATGTTACTTTAAACATAATGACCTTGATGAGAAAGTTATAGACCCTAACAAAATAGAAGCCCCTACTTTTGACGGTCATCATAACCCTTGAATATTTGATATGTGGATTCGTGATGTGAATCAATTTTTTTAGTGGCATAATTTGTCTGATAATATAAGAGTTAGATTTGCTAAAATGATGCTCATTGGTGAAGCTCAACTTTATTAGGAAAATGTTGAGTATTGTTTAAAGAGAAGAGGTAAACCTTTCATAATTGATGAGACCAAAATGAAACAAAAAATACAGGAGAAGTAGATACCCCGGTCTTATAGGAATAAACTATTAGACCAATGGAACAATATAAGGCAAGAAAACAAGTCTGTTAATGAGTATATAACATAGTTTAATGATTACATAAGGAGATGTGCCATAAGAGAGAATAAAGCCAAGACGTTGCGTAAGTTTTGTAAAGGTCTGAATGATGATTTTATAAAAGAAGTCATGCTTATAGGTGCTTTCACTCTTGACCAAGACTGTACTATAGTGCAAAATTATGAGTTGCTTATAAAGAGTCGATGGACAAAACATCAAAACCCTTTCAGGACCCTGTTTAGGTCTCGATTTAGAAATAATAATTTTTTATTAGGTGTTGCACCCCGTAGGTATAATCCTAGTAGTACCCAAATTTATAAAGAAGATAAGGGCAAACAAGTCATCAATGAAATGTTTAAGATGAGTTTAAAGGTTCAGTGTGCTAAATATCAATGTCTTAATCGTATCTTCTTTAAATGTATCTCTAAACCCTTAGTTATCCATGAACATAAAGATATAGGTCATAGGGAAGATTATTGTATTCACGTGTATGAACCTAATCCCTGGGATTTTTGTGATATAAATGAAGAAGATTTGCAAGAAGAGAGACATAACACTATAAGTCCAAATAAGTCAGAAAATAAAGTTAATAAAAAATATAATAATTCTGTTTTAGTGGTAGAAAAGGAAGTTTAGGAAACCCTTTAGTGGAATTGCTCGAAGAGGTAAATATGATTTTATAAGAGTCTCATGATATTAGTTATCTTAAACTACCTAGTTCTCCATCCACTATGCTTGACACCCAGCACATCAAAGGTTTAGAGTAACATGCTCTTCACCTCTTCATGTTCGACCTCCAGCACATCATAGGTTTAGAGCAATGTGTTGAGTTCCTGATCCCTTACCCCTGACACATGATAAGAAAAATGAAGATAACCCTAATTTAGTAGGTTATGTTCAAACTATATCTATTAAGACTTCAAATAGTGTTTGTTCCACTCTATACCTTTAATCATATGGTGTTCATAGTAATGAATCTAGAAAATCTATAAATCTTTTTTCTTTATCTCCTCATTCTCAAATGTCTAATTCAACTGTGTCTTTTGTAAGTAGAGTTCATAATTTGCATGTCAAGATCATAAAACATATTCAAGAAAGTAATAAACAACATAAATTTTGAGATGATTTATATAAGTATCATGATGCACTTAATGATGAAAATCATTTCATGATACAAATTAAACCTGAATGCTGTCCTTTAAAAACCAATCATAAATTACAAGTGAATAGTGTTAGACCATTGAAAGTGTTGGAAATGATTGGATAAAAAATTATCAATAAACTGCCACTAAACTTTGATATTAGGATCTCATTATATATAAAACATAACATTCTACCCCTGACGATCCTTTTGAAACCTCTACCTATTATCCTTATATTTCGCATAAAAGGAACATATTATTATTACTTTGGATGCACAAGTTATTTTTACTAGGGATGATGAACCTTAGAAAATCCTAGTATATGGGATAGATGACTAGATTCAGACTATACTTGAATTATTGAAGAAACATCATAACTTGATTATAATCTTTGGGATCTTTATTAGATTCTCCTTGAACTACACTCGATGGGGTTGAGTTTCTCCAACCCTAGGAGAGTTGGTGGGGACACCAGACCTAAGACATTGTTTACACACTCGTATGATCATAGACAATGGAAGGTACCCCAAACTATTAAGAGATTGAGCTTTAGTTTATATTTTAGTTTAACTTATTTAAACTTTTAGTTGAGGTTTTATTAATTACATTTTATTTGTTAGACTTGATTTAATTATTGTTTAGTATTTTATTTAGTAGGCTATAAGCCTAATTGTTTGTTTTAGTTAGAATTTTAGTATTTATATGTTCTTTTTTTCTAAATGTTAGACAATTGTTAATGAATTGAATAAAAATTATAAAATTGCAGACTTTTCCAACCCTCATTCTTTCTCTTCTTCAGCTTTCTTCTTTTTTATTTGGCTTCTTATTATTAGCTTATTACTTAATCTTCAAATCTCTTTTGTCCTACATCAAAAGGCCATTAGCTTGGATAATATCTCATGATGAGGTAAATATGGTGTTGAACATCATATTTAAAAGTGACAACAATATTGCAGACAAGTATAATTTCTTAGTTTGGTATGCTTTTATTCTATTAGCCTTAATTTTCATATCTATTTTAGTATGGAATTGCCAAGGTGCTAAAACTCAAGAATATTGACTTTCTCTGAATGAATTATGTAGATGTATAAGTCTTTCATGGTTATTTTATTGGAAATTAAAATTAATGGAAAAATGGCTGATTATGTAGTTAAGAACCTAGGTTTTCCACGTTCATACCATGTAGAAAAGACTAGAATCTTTAGTTGGATATGGGGTGTTTTGGTATGATTTTGTAGACGTGATAATTTTGGTGGATCACAAACAACTTTTACACTTTGGAGATTACTAGAATGACATCTTTTTTTTTTGTCACAACAATTGCTGGATTTTTTTTTATTAAAACACTATTAATTTGTACATTTGATGTCAAATTAAAAATAGAATCCATTTATTTTTTGGATTAAAACTTTGTTGGAATTTAACTTTTAACATAATCTTTTTAACAAGAGATATCAATATGATTTAAATAGATTATGGGTGAATGAGAAATTAATCTCAAAGAACTCTTGGTTGTCATATTTTGGTGAAACCTAAAACACTCTAAAAAAACTATATCCCATATATAAAAGATACAAAATTTTCTAGGTGTTTATAAAGTGTAAAGTTGAAAAGTTAAAATTGAGCTTAAAAAGTATCCAGGCTTTTAGAGGGGAGAAATCCTAAATAAAGTGATTTTTGGGTTTAAACTTGAGACGACAACACAAGTTGGGTCTAAGCCTTGGTTTGAGTTTATTGTACAATATTATTTTGGACCATAAAAATTATTTTTTTACTAACTAAAATTTGGACTTGGTCTTATTCCATCTTTAAGCCCATTGATTTGTCCAATCCAACCCATAAATATTAACAATATCTTCCAAAAGCTTTTTCTACAAATCTAAATAGTTTTTCCAACTCAAAACTTCATATTTAATTCTTGATTTCTAGTGGTTAATCAAAGGTTAATAGTAATGAGAATTAATTGTGATTATTATCAGAATTAATTTTTAA